>PDWI01001875.1_pt1 | contig 32936 bp, 29 predicted proteins | sample 1430891 | NCBI WGS metagenome assembly PDWI01 (sample SAMN01162508, study PRJNA174530) | Oral metagenome, whole genome shotgun sequencing project. | biome: Marine environment; feature: Marine mammal; material: Swab sample of the gingival sulcus; isolation source: swab sample of gingival sulcus... | reverse complement strand
AAAAGATTATTTTAAAAGATGTTTTAGCTTTAAATACATGGGTTTAAAATGGCCTCTTCTAACTATAGTATTCTTTTCAATAATTAGTCTAGTAAGCATGTGTATTTCCATAAATTTATTGGGATACACCATGCCTGGAATGACTTACTTACACATGATTATGAAAAATCCCCTCTCCATTTTATTTATACTTTTCATTTCTTTAATTTCTGGACCACTAAACGAAGAATTTGGGTGGAGAGGCTTCGCCCTAGATAGGCTCTTTGTTAAATACGGTTTTACAACTGGCACTATTATTCTAGGATTTATATGGGGAATCTGGCATTTGGCATGGTTTTTTACTCCCGGTCAAGCACAGTACGACTTATTGCAACATTCAATATTTGATGCCATTATGTTCATTATTTTTGTTATATTTCTAAGTTTTGCAGTATCCTTTGTTTACGTTAAAACAAAAAGAAGCATCTTGGCAGGTGCATTGGTACATATGTTTTCAAATCTATTAGGAAGTCAATTATTAATTCCATATAATGCAGAAATAAGCATGTCTATTAAATATACAAGTATTTTCTTTTGCGCTTTACTTGCACTTTATTGTGCATTTTCAAAATCATTTAAACAAGAGTTTAATAATACACTTAAAGATTTTATAAGAATCCAAACTTCTTAGATTATAATCGGGGGCTGTTGGTTAGCCGAGGATTAAAGCGAAATACTTTCGTTTCAATCGCCATTCCAATATAGAGTTACGTAAAGCGTCGTTATACTTAAAGCGATTTCGTTTCAATCGCCACTTAAAAACAGAGATTTCTCCACTCCCTATGGTCGGTCGAAATGACAACGGGGAGCGAGATCTCTCCACTTCGGTCGAGATGACAAAGCGGTGTGTACTGCAATCTGCTTAGATTATCAGAAAGTTCTGTGGTACGCAAGCGCTTTCGTTTCAATCGTCACTTAAAAACAGAGATTTCTCCACTCCCTATGGTCGGTCGAAATGACAACGGGGAGCGAGATCTCTCCACTCCGCTAACGCTTCGGTCGAGATGACAAAGCGGTGTGTAATGCAATCTGCTTAGATTATCAGAAAGTTCTGTGGTACGCAAAGCGCTTTGGTTTCAACCGCTTATAATACTAAACCTAAGATCTCCCCATTTTCAGTCGAAATGACAATTATGCATTCATTTTAAAAACCCGCTTATCATAATTACGATAAACGGGTTTTTTGAGTTGTCTATATGTAACTTAAAATGTTGCTAAATCTTTTCTCTTTCAACATAATGTGTATGTAATAACTGATGGGCCTTTTCGCCGTAAGGTTCACCGAGGTATTCTTTGTAAAGTTGAATAATTTCAGTATTTTCGTGCGATTTACGTCTTTCTTTGCCCTTATCTTCGCGATATATTGCGGCTTGGCGCTTTTTGATAATACCCATGTTGCCATGGTGGAATGGTTGGCCACCGCCGCCGACACAGCCGCCTGGGCAAGCCATAATTTCAATGGCATGAAACTTAGACTTACCATCGCGAATTTCTTCTAATAGCTTTCTGGCGTTGCCTAAACCGTGTGCAATGCCAATATTAAGTGTCATATCGCCAACTTGTACCTCAGCTGAGCGAATGCCTTCAAGCCCTCTTAATTGGCTAAATTCGACATTTTCAAGTGTTTCGCCTGTGATCCACTCATAAGCGGTTCGGGTAGCAGCTTCGATAACGCCACCAGTAGAGCCAAAGATAACGCCTGCACCAGTTGATTCGCCCATAAAGCGGTCAAAGTCTTCGTCTTGTAGTCTTGCAAAGTCGATGCCTGCCTCTTTCAGCATGTGCGCGTATTCACGCGTCGTTAAAACTAAGTCGACGTTTTGTAGGTCGTCACCAGCCAGTTCAGGGCGTGCCGCTTCAGCTTTTTTAGCCAAGCAAGGCATTATTGAAACAACCGTAATGTCGTCGGGGTGTATGCCCTTTTTCTCGGCGTAGTATGTCTTGGCAATGGCACCAAACATAATTTGCGGCGACTTACAAGACGACGGTATGTCGAGCATATCGGGGAACTGGTGTTCAAAGAACCTTACCCATGCCGGGCAGCACGACGTCAAAATCGGCAGTACGCCGCCGTGTTTAACGCGGTGTACCAGTTCTGACGCCTCTTCCATAATGGTTAGGTCAGCGGCAAAGTCGGTGTCAAAGACGCCGTCAAAGCCAATTTTTCTGAGCGAAGCTGCCAGTTTACCGGTGGTAATTTCACCGGCCGGAATACCAAATTCTTCACCAATTGCCACCCTTACAGCTGGTGCTGTTTGCACGATAACATGTTTGTTCGGGTCGCTTAAGGCCGACCACACTTTTGAGGTGTGGTTCACTTCGGTTAAGGCAGCGGTCGGACAAACGGCAACGCACTGGCCACAGAATGTACAACTTGAATCTGCCATATCCATATTAAAGGCCGGGCCGACAAAGCTGTCGAAGCCGCGGTTAATGCCCGATAAAATGCCACAGGTTTGCACTTCATTACACATAGTCTCGCAGCGGCGGCACATCACACACTTATTGGGGTTCTTAACAATTGAGAACGACGAAGCGTCGCATTTGAAGTCGCCCATTTGACCTTCGTATTTGATTTCTCTGATATTTAATTCTTGTGCTAAGCGCTGTAAATCGCAGTCTAGGTTTTTCGGACAAGTTAAGCACTCTTTTGGGTGGTTCGACAACAACAATTCTACTGACATACGACGTGCTGTGATGGCGCGAATTGAATCGGTTATAATTTCCATGCCTTCGACGCATTTTTCGGCGCAGGCCGGCACTAAAGTTGGTCTGCCCTTGACTTCGACGAGGCAGACTCGGCACGAGGCCACTTGGTTTACAATGCCAAAGCCACCTAAATTCATATGACAGAGCGTCGGTATGTGAACGCCAACACTCATAGAAGCAGCTAATATTGTTGTACCCTCTCTAACTTCAAGCGGTTTTCCGTTAATTGTCACATTAATTTTTTTCATGCTGTCACCCTAACCTTTCACTACTGCGCCAAATTTACATGCTGCTGCGCATGCGCCACATTTAATACAAGCGGCAGCATCGATGACATGAACTGCTTTGACGCTGCCACTAATACAAGAAACTGGGCATTTGCGCGCACACGCCGTACAGCCAACGCATTTGTCTTCGATGATTCTATATTTAGCAAGTGCTGTACATTCACCAGTGCGACAGTGCTTTTGAAAAATGTGTTCGTCGTATTCATCTCTAAAGTATTTAAGTGTCGATAATACCGGATTTGGTGCTGTTTGGCCAAGGCCACACAGTGCCGAATCTTTGATCATGCGACCGAGTTGTTGTAGTTTTTCAATATCTTCGGGTTCGCCTTCACCGTTGACGATGCGCTCTAATATTTCGTGCATGCGCTTGGTGCCAATGCGACATGGCGTACACTTGCCGCACGATTCGTCTTGCGTAAATTCAAGATAGAATTTGGCAATTGAAACCATACAGTTGTCTTCGTCCATGACGATCATACCGCCGGAACCCATCATTGAACCGATTGCCTTTAATGAGTCGTAATCGATTGGTGTATCGAGGTCGTGTTTTGTGATAACGCCGCCTGACGGACCACCTGTCTGAACGGCCTTAAATGCCTTACCGCCGACAATGCCACCGCCGATGTCGTAGATAATTTCTCTGAGCGTAATACCCATTGGCACTTCGACCAGACCGACATTGTTAACTTTACCGGCAAGCGCAAAGACTTTAGTGCCGCTCGACTTTTCAGTACCAATTTGGTTAAACCAGTCGGCACCACGATTAATAATAACCGGAATATTGGCATAGGTTTCGACATTGTTAACACAAGACGGCTTTTTCCAGAGACCCTCTACTGAAGGGAACGGTGGCTTTTTAGTAGGTTCACCGCGCTTGCCCTGCACCGAGTTAATCAATGCTGTCTCTTCACCGCAGACAAAGGCGCCAGCACCCAATTTAATGGAAATGTCAAAGTCAAAGCCGGTGCCAAAAATATTTTCGCCTAACAGGCCCATCTCACGCGCTTGGCCAATTGCAATTTCAAGGCGCTGAATGGCCAGCGGATACTCGGCGCGAATGTAAATAACACCTTGATTTGCACCAATTGCATAGCCGCCAATTGCCATTGCCTCTAAGACAGAATGCGGGTCGCCCTCTAAGATTGACCTGTCCATAAAAGCACCTGGGTCACCTTCGTCGGCATTACATAAAATGTATTTTTGGTCGCTGATTTCACGACGGGTAAATTCCCATTTTAGACCGGTTGGGAAACCGCCACCACCACGGCCACGTAAGCCAGAATCTTTTATGAGTGTACAAACTTCTTCTGGTTGCATTGTCGTAAGCACTTTACCAAGCGCTTGATAGCCGTCAAAGGCAATGTATTCTTCAATATTCTCAGGGTCGATCAAGCCACAATTGCGCAGTGCTATACGATATTGTTTCTTGTAGAAATTCATGTTCTTTTCGCCCTGAATTTCACCCTTATCATCTTTGTACATCAGGCGTTCAACACGACGTCCCTTAATGATGTGTTCTTCGACTATTTCGTCGACGTCGGCTTCGGAAACGTGAACATAAATGGTGTTATCAGGTAGTATTTTGACGATTGGGCCGGCGCCACAAAAACCGAAACAACCGGTTTTAACCACTTGTATCTCATTTTCAAGATCACTTTCCTTCACTTTTTCAGCAAAGGTCGCCAAAATTTGATCTGATTTTTGTGAGATACAACCCGTTCCGCCACAGACTAAAATGTGTCCATTTTTCATACTCATGCGTTGTCTCCCCCTCTCTCTTACGCTCTGTCAAAATGTTGAACTAGTACATTGTCTTTCAACATTTTTTTATTGATAATATGTTCAGTGACAATCGCGCGGCCCGTTGCTTCGTCAACGTTGCCATAGAGTACGGGTTCTTCACCGGGTACGTTAACCTGTACAGTCGGCTCTGAATGACAATACCCCATACAGCCAACTCGTACAACGCGCACATCGCTGATGTTTTGTTTTTTCAGTTCGTCGACAATCGCCTTCATGGTTTCGCGAGCGCCGGCGGCAATACCACAAGTTGCCAAACCGATCATTAATTCAATTGTACTGTCTGTATTTTGCCCTGTTTCGCGCAATTTAACCTTATTTAAGGAATCATCTCTTATTTTTTTAAGTTCTTCTAATGATTTAATCGGCATTTTCTTGCTCCTTTGCTTTATATTCATCAATGATCTTATCGACGTTATCTGCTGTGACGTGGCCGTAAACTTTTTCACCAACTGTTAAAATTGGCGCTAAACCACAGGCGCCAACACAGCGCACGTCCTTTAATGTAAATAAGCCATCAGGTGTTGTGCCACCGGCCTCAACACCCAACTTTTGTTTAAACGCATCAAAAATTTTATCAGCGCCCTTAACATAGCATGCTGTGCCTAAGCAAACCGAAATTTTGTTTTTACCAACTGGTTGAGTTGAAAAATAAGAATAAAAGCTAACGACGCCGAATACCTCAGCAGCGGGCAAGTCCAATTTTTTGGCGATAAAGAGCATTACCTCTTTTGGCAGATAACCAATAATGTCTTGAGCTTTGTGTAATACGTGAATTACAGCCCCTTTTTTTGTCTCTAAGCTATCAATATAAGCTTCGATTTTGTCATACACTTCTTGCGGCAAGTCTTTAACGCTAATCGGCGGTTTTTGCGCAGAAATATTAGACATGAAACACCATCCTTTCTCATGCTGGTCAATGACAGGCACCAAAATACCCGCATATTGTGTTATACTCTAAAATAATTATAGCGGATTCACTGCATAAATGCAATAAAGATTGATAGATACTTAACAGGTTAAATATAAAATTTTCGTAATTATTAAGGGGGATACCAGGCTATAATTGAGAATAAGTATCATTTTCGTAATAACCCGATATATTTACTAGGAATTAAAACTTAAACACAACAAATTATTGTTAATTTATTAACTAAGTATATTGTACTACATCTTTGTATTGTTGTGATATTATTGAAAAAGTTAAATACCGAAAAGTAAGGCGGCGATCGTTGCACCAGCTAGCATTAACATGGCGATGACCGATGACAGGCAACCAGCAGATTTCTTAGTGGTTTTTGTCGCTTGCGTGTGTAAGTCGAAGAATTCGCAATTAATTTTATTTTCAATTGAAGCATAGTTATTTTTAGAGATGATGACGACATCAAAGCCCAGTGCGTGCATCAACAACAAGCGAATAGCGGCGTAGTTATTTACTTCGTTTTTTTGCGCGCTATTGATAAAGCACTTGGCGTTTGAGGCCTCTGGCTTAGCTTGGTGAAAGGCATCGATCACCATTTTACTGTCGTACAGACAAATGGCGCGTATGTCGGTTTCTGATAAGTCAATATTGCTTTCTTTCGCCCACGCTATGGTATTTTGACAGGCGTCGTTTAATTGCTCTTTTTTGCTTTGTGATAAAAAGCTAAGTGATTCTATTTGGTTGACATCAGCGCCCTGCTGGGCTAAATTTTGGAGTGCAGACGGCTGTGGCGCACGACCAATCATGTGAAAATTGCTGTACAACAATGTCGTCTTAACGTTTTCGGCGCGCCACGCATGTGCCTTTTTAACGAGCTCATCGACAGCGCCATCTACTTTAAAAAATAGGCACGGATAGTCAATGGTTTGCTCGGCTATATTAAACCCAGGGCGCACAATGCTCTTTTCAAACAGTAAAAGCATTGCTTCATCGTAAGTTGTCTCCAGGCGAATTGGCACAATTTTATGGTCGTTTAGTATACCGTCTTTGTAAAGCCTGCCCTCTACTCCGAGCAGTTCTGTCAATTCGCTTTCGGCGGAATGCGCTGTCGTTTGAAATTTTCTCATGATTCACCTCACAATGTCTGTTCTAAGCTTGGCGTTGGCGTCTTAAAATATCGTATTCGGCAACCGGTTGTGCCATTTTTATGTAAATCATCTGCTGCGCATGGGGCGCTACATCAATTGGCTGTTTAGCTTTGTCGAGCAAGACACCGATGGTCTGCTCAAAGCCGCGGTAGTTGCTGCCCATTACTTCTATTTGGTCACCCTTAAACAGGCGATTGCGCTGTTCTACGAGTGCCAATTGGCTGGCTTCGTCGTAGGCCTTGACAATGCCGATAAAGTCGTAATCGCGTATATAGGCACTGCTGCTGTAAAGTTGCGCTGTTTGGTCGGCCTTTTCGTTGTAAAAGCCGCTGGTAAATTCGCGGTGGCTGGCCTTTTTTATTTCGTCAATTAAGGCGCTGTCAAATTGGTAATTAGCTGGGTCGCGATAGTAGTCATCGATCGCCTTGCGATAGGCGCGCACCACATTGGCAACATAGTAGATGCTCTTTGAACGACCTTCTATTTTCAAACTCGACAGCCCGGCTTTGATCAGTTGCGGAATTTGCTCGATCATGCAAAGATCTTTTGAATTAAAAAAATAGGTGCCGTGCTCGGTTTGTTCAATTGGGTAGTATTCGCCGGGGCGCTGTTCTTCTACTAGGTGATATTTCCAACGACAGGGGTGCGAACAGGCACCCTTATTGGCATCGCGCCCCGTCATGTAATTTGATATCAGGCAGCGGCCCGAATATGAAATACACATTGAACCGTGCACAAATGCTTCAAGTTCCAAGCTGGGTGGCGTCTTCTGACGAATTTCAGTGATTTCTTCGAATGATAATTCGCGCGCCAGTATTACCCGCGAAATGCCAAATTTATGCCAAAATGCCGCGCTTTTGTAATTGGTGTTGTTGGCCTGTGTACTGAGGTGTACCTCAGCGTCGGGATAAACTTCTTGTAATATGCTCAAAACACCCGGGTCTGATATAATATAGGCATCGAATGGCAAGTGCTTTATCTCAAGCAAATAGTTTTCCAGTATTGCAATGTCGTCGTTGTGCGGTATAATATTGAGCGTTAAATAAACTTTAACGCCCCTGTCGTGCGCAAACGCTATGCCCGCTGCCATCTGTTCGACATTAAAGTTTTTGGCGCTGACGCGCATGCCAAATATTTCGCCGCCAATATAAACGGCATCAGCACCGTAGATGACGGCGTATTTTAACTTTTCTAAGTCACCGGCCGGTGCCAGTAGTTCTATTTTATTCATTAAGTTTACCTTTTGTACTGATTAATAGACCATCGCCAACGGTTAATAGCGCCGTCGTATAGTCGTTGTGCTGGCAGGCGTAGTCGATAAAAGCATCCATACGCTGATTGGCAGTACGCTGGCGCCTTGGGTGCGGTTCACCTGCCAAATAACCGCGCAACAAGACGTTGTCAGCAATAATGACACCGCCACTATTAAGTAGTGTTTCACACTTCTTAAAGTAGTCTAGATAGTGCCCTTTGGCAGCATCGATAAAAATTAAGTCGTAGCGCTGCTCGGTTAGCTGTTCAAGTTGTGTGGCTGCATCGCCCAATAACATAGTTACCCGCTGGTTAAAGCCCAAATCTGAAAAATTTTTCTTAGCAGTTTGATAGCGGGTTTGCTCAATTTCAATTGTCGTCAAGTGGGCATTGCTATAGGTTAGCATTATGGCGCCAGAATAGCCAATTGCCGTACCGATTTCCAATATTTTTTGCGGCTTTAGCTGCGCCAGTTGAACGCGCAAAAATGCGCATACCTGATCGCTGATTATCGGTATGTGGTTGGCAATGCCCTGCGCCCTAATCGCCATTAAAGGCGCTGCTAGTGCGCGCTGCTTTTTAGCCGCGTAATTTGTAATATTCTTACTGATAAATGACATTATCTGCCCTTTATTGTTTTAATTTGGCCTCTGCTTCACGCTTGTTTTTAAGGTGTTCGTCATAGGTTTCTGAAAAATTGTGGCGGCCGTCGCGATCGCCGGTTACTACAAAGAAATAGAGCTTGCTTTCTTCAGGGTATAATGCGGCGTCAATCGCCTCAATACTGGGGCTACAAATTGGCGATGGCGGCAAGCCGGCGTATTTATAGGTATTGTATGGCGTGTCGAGCGCTATATCTGAATTGAGCATTTTTTCTTTGCGTTCGCCAGAAACGTACTGCACCGTTGAATCGGCCTCTAACTTGTAATCGTCATTTAAGCGATTGTGAAAGACAGACGATATTTTTTTGAGTTCGTCACTGACGACGCATTCGCGTTCAATAACCGAAGCCAAGGTTACAATTTGGTCAACGCTATAGCCCAGCTCTGCCGCCCTGTCATAGTAGTCATCATTAAACTTTTTATTAAAGGTGTCTAACATGGTGGTCAGTATGGTCAGTTCATCGCTTTCGGGCAAAAACTCGTAAGTTGCCGGATACAAAAACCCTTCAAGCCGGTGTAAATAATCTCTTTCGCCAGCTAAAAAGCGGTATTCAAAGGCGTGGTTTTCAGCCAAGTCTTCAAATTTCGTGCGGTCTATTAAACCGGCTTGTTCTAATTTATCGACAATTTGAACGTACTCAAAGCCCTCTGGAATAATCACCTTAACCGTGTCGATATAAACATCACCGGCGGCAATTTTTTGAACGATTTCAGGCGTGCTCATCGACTTTTTAAGCTTGTAGTCGCCTGCTTTCATTTGGTCTTCCAGTTCTAATTTTTTGGCAGCGGCAACAAAGGCATAAGACTTGTTGACGAGGCCAGCCTCTTCTAAAAGCTTACCAATGCGTTTGGTACTGGCGCCCTTTGGCACGGTAAAATCGTATGTTTTGTCGTCAGTTGGATCTACCGGGCTGTTCAGTTCTTCGGTATCACAGGCAGACAACAAAACTGCCAATATTAACAGTAGTACGATCGATAGTTTTTTCAATGGACACCTCTAGCTTTGAATATTGACGATCACTGGTAAAATAATCGGTCGTCTGCGCATTTCGCTATAAATGTACTGGCTTAACTGCTTTTTGAGAATCGATTTAACTTTTGCCCAGTCTTTTATGCCGTCTTTTTCAATGTTCATCATTGTATTTTGTAGTTTTTCGCGCGCTGTATTCATAAAGTCTTCCGATTCTTTGATGTAGACAAAGCCGCGCGAGATAAGGTCTGGGCCGCTTAAAAATTGACCTTCGCCATTCATTGCGACAACGATCATAATCAGGCCCTGTTCAGATAATATGCGTCGGTCGCGCAATACGACATTGCCGATATCACCAATGCCTAAGCCGTCGACTAATGTGGCGCCAGCTTCGACAGAACCGTTAATTTTAGCACTGTCTTTAGTAAATTCAATAATTGCGCCATTGTCAGCAATAATGATGTCTTCTTTACTCATGCCCATTTTTTGGGCCAGTTCAGCGTGCTGCATTAAATGCACAAACTCGCCGTGTACTGGCATAAAGAACTTTGGCTTAACTAAGTTGTGAATTAATTTTAGCTCTTCTTGACAGGCGTGGCCAGAAACGTGTACATCTGCCAGGGCGTTGTATACCACATCAGCACCCTGTTCGTATAATTTATTAATAACTTTATTTATGCTCTTTTCGTTACCCGGAATTGGCGATGACGACAAAATAATTAAGTCGCCTTCCCTAATCGAAACCGAGAAGTGGTCGTTATTGGCCATTCTGGTTAGCGCGGCCATTGATTCACCCTGCGAACCGGTTGTAATAATACAAATCTCATTGTCGGGGTAGCGGTTAATGTCTTCGACATCGATAAAGTCGTCTTGCGGTATGTTAAGATAGCCAATTTCAGAAGCCACCCTGACGGTGTTGAGCATGCTTCTGCCCGAAAATGCCACTTTGCGGTTGTTGATCAGTGCGGCATTGGCAATTTGTTGTAAGCGGTGCACATTTGAGGCAAAGCTGGCGACAATAATGCGTGAAGCAGTATTGTGCCTAAACAGTGTTTCAAATGTATCGCCAACGTTTGATTCGCTCATTGTATAGCCGGGCCTTGTTGCGTTAGTCGAGTCGGCCAACAGCGCCAACACTCCTTCGCGGCCGAGTTCGGCAAAGCGTTGCAAGTCGATTGGCTTGTTGTCAATTGGTGTGTAGTCTACCTTAAAGTCGCCAGTTTGAATAATGGTGCCAACTGGTGTTTTGATGGCAATTGACATCGCATCTGGAATTGAGTGGTTGACGCGAATAAATTCAAATGAAAACGACCCAACTTTAAATGCTTTACCGTCTGTTATTTCGTTAATTCGCGCCTTTGGCAGCTGCGGATGCTCTTCTAATTTACGCCTAATCAGTGCCGCTGTCAATTTTGCCGTGTAAATTGGCACGTCGATTTCCTTTAAGAAAAAGGGAATCGCGCCAATGTGGTCTTCATGTCCATGTGTAATCAATAACGCTTTAATTTTTGATTGGTTTTCAATTAAGTAATTAAAATTTGGAATTACCAAATCGATACCAAGCATTTCGTCTTCTGGAAACTTAACACCGCAGTCGACAATAATAATTTCATTGCGGTATTGATAGGCAGTCATATTTTTGCCAATTTCGTTTAAGCCCCCTAAAGGTATTACTTTTAATACTTTTTTCATTCTTCCTCCTGTAAAACATCAAAAAAAATGCTAGGATCCAGAGGATCTTAGCTAATTGTTTGACATTCTTTGCAAAGTCCATAAAACTTTAATTTATGATTTTGTATTTTAAAATCATACTCGGTTTCAATCCTCTTTTCTACTGAATCTAGTAAATCATATTTAACTTCAAGTATTTTACCACATTTTTCGCATATTAAATGATGATGATGGTGGTGTTTGTCATCTAAATTCATTTCGTAGCGCGTAATGCCATCATCTAAGTTAAGTTTCATTAAAACTTTCATATCGCTGAGTAGTTGCAATGTTCTATACACTGTCGCCAAGCCAATGTCAGGGCACTCGCTACGTACTTCATCGTAAATTTCTTCAGCCGTCAAGTGCTCGCCTGTGTGTTGAATCATAATATTTAATACTGAACGGCGTTGCGGTGTAAGCTTATAGCCCTTTGAGCGCAAAGCTTCTCTCAATTCTTCTAAATTAATCATGGCACTCTCCTCGTATCTCCCAATACTTTCGCAATTGATTCTTAATTAAGATTATATCATGTTAAAATAAAAAAATCAAATACTGTCAATCAATTCATAATAGGCGTCAATAACTTCTTGACGTTCCAGTTCATCTTCAACAATCGAAAACGCTTGCTGGTCGCCCGTGCTATCAACCGTAAAGATTTCGTCTTCATCATTGGCGATGGCGTGTAAGATGGCATAGTCTTTTTCTTTGAGCTGTAACGTCGCAATCACTTCCATTTCAACCGGAAGATGATTTTCATCGAACAACGTTATGATATTATTATCTTTCATTTCGTCCTCATTGCTAAAAATTGTTCCAATATCAACTGCGCCGCCAGCTTATCAACGTGCTGGGCGCGCGCTTTACGCGATAAATCGGCCATTCTCATAATGGTATCTGCTTGCATGCTGGTTAGGCGCTCGTCAACTGCCTGAAACACAATTGGTCGGTTGAGCGACTTACCGTAGACAATTTTCTTTTTGAGCTGCTTAATAAAGGTCGCAACTTTGTCTGACTGTTGACTGCGCTTGCCATTCAGATGAATCGGGTCGCCATATACCAGCGTATCGACATTGTATTGCTCACAGAGCCCAATAATATGGGCGACGTCTTGTTTAGTGGTCTGCCGATAATAAGTCTCTAAGCCCTGTGCAGTAATGTTTAACGGGTCGCTAACGGCAATGCCAATGGCTTTATCGCCAACATCAAGTGATAATACCCGCATCGCTTACTTTTTATCCATAAAGTGTTTCAGCAGTTCTTCAAGTATTTCATCGCGTTCAACGCTTCTGATTAAGTTTCTGGCATCAGATTGCGATGTGATATAAGTCGGGTCGCCTGAAATTAAATAGCCGACCATTTGGTTAACCGGATTATAGCCTTTTTCTTCTAACGCAACGTAGACACGCTCTATAATATCGCGTATTTCTACTGATTTTTCAATGTCAAAATTGAATTTAATTGTCTTCGACATGATTGCCTCCTTACAAATTTATTCCATAAACACTATTATTTTTATACCATTATTTTATAACAAATCGCTTAATTGTTGAAGAGCAATTTTAAGTTTAGATGCATCTTTGCCACCGGCCTGTGCCATATTGGGGCGACCGCCGCCACCGCCGGCACAAGTTTTAGCCAGCTGTTTTACAATATTGCCACAGTGTACGCCCTTGGCCAACGCGCCGTCATTGGCCATGGCAATAAAATTAACTTTAGTGCCACTGACATTGGCCAGTACAACTAAAGTAGGCGCATTGTCTGCAATTAACTGATCGGCAATATTGCGCAGTGCATCGGCTTTTTGATCTTCAAATTGACCGCTGATGACATTGACCTCGTTGATCACTTGCTTGTTATTCAGCAAGCTGTCAAGCGACTCATTTGCCGCCTGTTGCTTTGTCTTGTCGAGTTCACGCTGTAATTTTTTATTGTCGTCAATTAATTGCTCTACCTTTGTCAACAAGGCATCTTGCGATGTTTTAAGCAACGCTTCCAGTTCACCTAATAGATCTGTTTGGCTGTTGAACATCGCTTGCACAGCGCTGCCGGTAATCGCCTCAATGCGGCGGGTGCCGGCGGCAACGCCAGTTTCAGATACAATTTTAAATAAGCCAATTTGCGATGTATTGTCGAGGTGCGTGCCGCCACACAGTTCAATGCTGTAATCGCCAGTGTTGACAACTCTGACAATATCGCCGTATTTTTCACCAAATAGTGCCATTGCTCCCAGTTGCTTGGCTTCGTCAATTGACATTTCGGCGGTGCTAACTGGCAAGCTCTGCAGTACTTTTTGGTTGACAATTTGCTCAATGCGTTCGATTTCTTTTTTAGTTAGTGGGTTAAAATGATTAAAGTCAAAGCGCAGCCGATTGCTATCAACCAGTGAACCAGACTGCTCAACGTGATCGCCCAATACGTCTTTTAAGGCGCGGTGGAGCAAGTGCGTTGCCGTATGGTTGCGCGCTGTTGCCATGCGCGTGTCGATTGCCACATTGGCATTGACAATATCGCCAACTGAAATTTTACCGCGATTTAAATGACAGTGATGAAAAACTGTCGCCGCCTGATTTTTCTGTGTGTCGACGACGTCTAGTTGGCAGGCCGCGTTGACCAGTGTACCGACATCGCCCACTTGCCCCCCGCTTTCAGCATAAAACGGCGTTTGATCGAGTATGACAATTACGTCGTCCAGTTGTTCAACCGTTTCACGCGGTTCGCCTTTGACGATTAAGCCCAAAACTTTGGCCTGTTTGCTCTTTTCGCGATAACCGCAAAAATCGGTTGCCGTCTTTGCCAATTCAATTTGCTTGGCATCAGCCCAGCCCAGCGTATTGCTATCGCGCGAGGCGCGTGCCCTTTCACGTTGTTGTTGCATAGCGGTTTGAAACGCCGCTTGGTCGACCGTCATCGCCTTATCGGCCAGTATTTCCATTGTTAAGTCGAGCGGAAAACCATAGGTATCATACAGTTTAAAGGCCAGTTCGCCGCTCAGCTGACTTTGGCCACTGTTCTCTAAATCGGCTATATAGCCATCGAGTATAATTAAACCTTGGTCGATTGTCAGCATAAAGCGCTCTTCTTCGAGTTCAATAATTTTTTTGGTATAGTCTTGTCGTTCAACCAATTCGGGGTACGCATCGCCAAATATGGCAATTACGACATCGGCCAAACGATGTAAAAAGTTATCTTTAATGCCAATTTTTTTGCCGTGGCGCGCCGCGCGTCGCAACAGTCGGCGCAAGACATAACCGCGCCCTTCGTTATTTGGCTTGACGCCGTCAGTAATCAAAAACACAATGGCGCGAATATGGTCGGTTATTTTCCTTATTGAAACGTCGACATCGTCATCGACGCCGTATTGGCAACCAGCTAATTTAGCGATGTTGTCTCTTATTTCTACCATGACGTCAATATCAAAAATTGAATCGACGTCTTGCGCAATGCAGGCCACGCGCTCTAAGCCCATTCCGGTGTCAATGTTGGGGCTTTGTAGCGTTGTGTAGCTGCCGTCAGCGGCTTGTTCAAATTGTGTAAATACCAAGTTCCAAAATTCAACAAAGCGATCGCAGTCGCAACCGGGTTTACAGTTTTTATCGCCACAGCCATAGGCGCTGCCGCGGTCGTAATACAATTCGCTACAGGGGCCACAGGGGCCAGTACCGGTGCCAATTTCCCAAAAGTTTTCCTCTTTGCCGAGCCTGACAATTCGGTCGGCCGGCACGTTTTCTTGTTTGTTCCATATCTCAAACGCTTCGTCGTCTTCTAAGTAAATGGTCACCCACAGTTTCTCTCTATCGAATTTTAATTCGTTGAGGGCAAAGTCCCAAGCCAGTTTAATGGCTTCTCTTTTAAAATAATCGCCAAACGAAAAATTGCCTAACATTTCAAAAAAAGAGGCGTGGCGCGCGGTGACACCAACGTTTTCAATATCATTAGTTCTAATACATTTTTGACAGCTGGCCATACGTGTAGCGGGCGGCTTAACAGCGCCGGTGAAAAAGTCTTTCAATGGCACCATGCCGGCATTGATCAGCAATAAGGTCTTATCGCTCTGCGGAATAAGCGGGTAAGACGGCTGTATTAAGTGGTTGTTTTTAGCAAAAAATTTTAAGTATTTGCTGCGTATTTCATTTAAACCTAATGCTTCCATGTATTATGACCTCCAAGACAAAAACGATTAGAAAAACCGTGTTTTATTCAAATGCTTTTAACTATAGTGACTATAGCACAATTTATCGTTGTATTCAAGTAACTGGCGACTTTTGAAAACATAATTTAAAGAGATGTGTTATAATAAGTGAAAGTGAAAGACAAAAGCGAAATAACTTTAATTTAAATGTGAGCTTTCTGCGCAGATGTAAAGTGCCAATTGACGCAGTCGCTTTCGTTTCAATCGCATTGAAAAGCGCGAAATTACTATACAATTTAACAAAGCAAAGGAGAACGTTATGAATTTATTAACGAGTACCCGTCAAAGCGATGTAGCTGTTCAGCCATCTGAAGCCATGCTCAGCGGCATTGCGCCAGATGGCGGACTCTATTTGCCAAAGCAATTGCCAAAGTTGTCAATCGAAAAATACATTGACTTGCCCTACGCCGACTTAGTTGGCCAAATATTGTCGCTATTTTTAGATGAATGGTCAACCGAGCAACTTACCACATTGGCGCGCCGCGCTTATGGCGCTGCCTTTGCCAACGACAATTGTACACAGTATCAACACTTTGATAAATTACACTTTTGCGAGCTCTATCACGGACCAACTTTTGCTTTTAAAGACTTCGCCCTAGCCATTTTACCACACCTATTGTCGGCTTCACTAAGCAAGCGCAACAGCGCACAGCGACTACTTATTTTGACCGCGACATCGGGCGATACTGGCAAAGCTGCACTGCAGGGGTTTCAAGACAACGACAATATCGACATTGTGGTCTTTTACCCCAATGACGGCGTCAGTCCAATTCAGGCGCGCCAAATGCAAACACAGCCCGGCAACAACCTAACCGTATTGGCAATCGAGGGCAATTTTGACGATGCGCAATCAAATGTCAAAAAAATGTTTACAGATACAGCTTTTAACGACCAAGTATTGTCACTTGGTGCGCAGTTGAGTTCTGCCAACTCAATCAATATCGGCCGGCTCTTGCCGCAAATTGCCTATTATGTCGACAGCTATCGACAGCTTTGTAAAAGTGGTAGCATTGACATTGGCGAAGCGATTAACTTCGTTGTGCCAACTGGCAACTTCGGCAATATTTTGGCGGCCTACTACGCCAAGCAAATGGGCTTGCCGATTGACAAATTGATCTGTGCTTCAAATTGTAATGATGTGCTAACCGAGTTTATCAACACGGGCAGCTATAATGCCAAGCGCGCTTTTTATACGACAATGTCACCGTCAATGGATATACTCATTTCCAGTAATTTAGAGCGTTTGCTCTATCACTTAGCGGGCGACGACAGCGCCTATGTCGCAAGTTTAATGCAACAATTGGCAACCGAAAAGCGCTTTGTAGTAAATGCAACAATAACAGCCGGGCTAGCCGATTTTAAAGCCTATGCCTGTGCTGAGGACGACACCAAAAAAGCCATAAAAGCTGTATTTGATAACTATCGCTATTTAATCGACCCGCACACAGCAGTGGCCTATCACTGCTATCAGCAATATCAAGCAGAAAGCGGTGACAGTCAGCACGGCGTGATTATGGCGACGGCTAGCCCGTTTAAATTCCCAACTAGCGTTTGTCAAAGTTTGGGTTGTTTAGACGACAAACAAGACGACTATCAATTAATTGATCGCTTGGCGACACTGGCTGAATTGCCCGCGCCACCCTATTTTAAGACGTTGCGCGAATTGCCATTATTGCACGAAAAAGTAATAAAAACTGAACAAATGCCAACTGCCGTTATTGACTATTTAAGGAGTAGATCATGATTGAGATAAAAGTGCCAGCGACGACCAGCAATATTGGGCCTGGCTTTGACTGCTTAGGTATCGCCTTAGATTTATACAATACATTTAGTTTCGAACCGTCCGATCAACTGCGCATCAGCGGTTGCCCTAAACAGTACTGCACTGAAGATAATTTAGTCTATCGTGCCTATGCACATGCCATGCAAAAAATTGGCAAACCAAACAGCGCAGTTGCCATTCACTGCGCCGGCGATATACCTATTTCGCGCGGCTTGGGCAGCAGTGCCACCTGCATTCTTGCCGGCGTAATGGCTGCCAATGTCATTGGCAAAGCCAACTTATCGAACGAACAAATTTTAGAACTGGCGTTGCAAATTGAAAATCACCCCGATAATTTAGCACCTGCCCTTTATGGCGGCATGGTTGTCTCAATTATCGACCAGGGAAAGGCCATTTGTGAAAAAATATCACTGCGCGACAACCTAGCATTTGTAGCTTTCGTACCCGATTACGAGCTATCAACTGAAAAGTCGCGCGCTGTACTGCCGAAAAATTTAAGTTATCAGCAGACCGTATTCAATGTTGGGCGCAGTGCAATGTTGATAACAGCCCTGTTAAATGGTCGCTATCAATTGTTGCGTTCAGCTTGTGATGACGCAATTCATCAGCCATTTCGCAAGTCTTTAATACCGCACTACGACGAAATTGAAGCGCTCGCCTATCAAAAGGGCGCCTATGCTTTTTATTTAAGCGGCGCCGGTTCTACAATGATGGCGCTGTGCGATGCCAAATCGACCCAATTTGATAATATGACAGACGCGTTGCCAAAGAACTGGCAGTGCTTTAAGCTTACAACCGCCTCTTCTGCCACAGTTTCAGGCTGTTGACAAATGCCCAATTTCTTTGTTGCTGCGCAAATTATCGATTTTTACGTATCTCTTTATACGCTGCAAACCGCTAATTTGCTTGCGCCGCGAACTTGAACATTTTCAACAGCCTGCAGATTATCGACTTTGTCGACACTCTGAAACCGTTCTTTCAGCACTGTTTCAGGCTGCTGACAAATGCCTAATTTCTTTGTTGCTGCGCAAATGCCCAATTTCCTTTAATTAACTGATAACGTCATCTATAATACCGCCGCCAAGCACCTCGTCGCCATCGTATACAACAACGGCTTGACCAGGTGTAATGGCGCGCTCGGGGCTGTTAAAGTCAATTTGGTAACGATTATCAGATAATTTAACTATGGTTGCTGCACTGTCGCGCTTAGAATGCCGCACGCGCACAGTTACTTCAGTTGGCGTGTCAAAACTAGCGGCGCAAATTTTATTGAAGTCGCGGGCGATTAACCCCTTTGCAAATACGGTTTCTGCCTCACCCAGCACAACTTCATTTTGAGCGGCGCGTATTGCAACCACATACATTGGCTTGCCAAATGTTATGCCCAACCCCTTGCGCTGGCCAACGGTATAGTGAATAATGCCGCGGTGCTCGCCGAGCACATTGCCGGCAAGGTCGACAAAATTACCTTTTTTGATTGGCTGTTTGCTGTTTTTAATTACAAAATTGGCGTAGTCGTTGTCTGGCACAAAGCAAATTTCTTGACTATCGCGCTTGCTGGCAATGGCAATGTCAAGCGATTCGGCAATTTGCCTAACCTGTTCTTTGTCATCAAATTCAGCCAGCGGAAATATAATATGCTGCATTTGCGCCTGCGTTAAATAGGCCAACATATAGGTTTGGTCTTTAGATTGTTCGCGCGAGCGAAACAGGCGGTAGTGCTCAGTTTCTTGATCATAAACAATTTTGGCGTAATGACCAGTGGCAACATAATAGGCACCTAATGCTTTGGCTTTTTGAATTAGTTTATCGAATTTTATATAGCGATTGCACATCACGCACGGATTAGGTGTTTCGCCCTTGTGATAGGCTGCTATAAAATAATCGACGACATCACTTTTAAATGGCGCCTTAAAGTTGACGACATAAAACGGTATATCTAAAAAAGCGGCTACCCGTCTGGCGTCTTCAACTGCCGACAGGCTACAACAGCCGCCGTGTTGTTCGACGTAATCATCTGACGGGTCGTCCCACAATTTCATGGTAATGCCAATCACATCATAGCCTTGTTTTTTTAGTAAATAAGCCGCCACAGTGCTGTCGACACCACCCGACATGCCAATGACTACTCTATTTTTATCTAACATAGTTCCCACTTTCGATATTTTTACAACAAATACCGCATATCACAGTATCTGCAATATGCGGTGCCTGTTGTTTAACCCAGATTATTGAAAGACTAATATTCTAGACTAACTGCATGGTCATGGTCGTGCTCTTCGTCAGGATCAAAGCCTTCTAATTCAGGGTAGTGCTTGCCATTTTTTTGTGCGTAATCAAGTATTGCCGCCTTTAGCGCCTGCTCAGCCAAAACCGAACAGTGTACTTTAACCGGTGGTAAGCCACCCAGTGCATCGAGCACTTGCTTATTGGTTATTTGCAGCGCCTCTTTAATTGTTTTACCCTTAATAATTTCAGTTGCCATTGAAGATGACGCAACGGCCGAACCACAGCCAAAGGTCTTAAACTTAATATCTTCAATCACTTCGTCTTGGCTGATTTTGAGATAAATTTTCATGATGTCGCCACATTTGACATTGCCGACTTCACCGACGCCGTCGGGGTTCTCGATAACGCCGACATTTCTTGGATTTACAAAGTGTTCCATTACTGTTTCATTATACATAATATCCTACCTATCTTATACTACTCCCTCGTAGAGTGGAGACATTTGCCTTAGTCGATCGACGACTTCTTCAAGTGCATCGATGGTGTATTCAACATCTTGTTCGGTTGTGAAATCGCCAATTGTCAAGCGCAGTGAGCCATGTGCAATTTCATGCGTCAGGCCAATTGCCATAAGCACATGCGACGGGTCTAATGAACCCGATGTGCAGGCCGAGCCGCTTGATGCCGCTATGCCCTTTAAGTCTAAGCTGAGCAGCAGTGATTCACCTTCAATAAATTCAAACGACATATTAAAGTTTCCGGGGTGACGTTGTGTTGGGTGGCCATTTAGTTTAATGTATGGTATTCTGTTTTGCACGCCGCTTATCAACTTGTCACGCAAATTCTGACAGTGCGCGATGTGTTCAGCTAAGTTATCGTGGGCCAACTGCGCGGCTTTGGCAAAGCCAATAATTGCCGGCACATTTTCGGTACCCGGACGACGCTTGCGCTCTTGTGCACCACCTTCGATAAAGTTGGCAATGCGCACGCCTTTTTTGATATATAATCCACCTATGCCCTTTGGACCATATATTTTATGACCCGAAAACGACATAAGGTCAATGCCTTGCTCTTTTACGTCAATTTTGACATTGCCGTATGCTTGTACGGCATCGGTGTGAAACAATACGCCGTTGTCGTGGCAAACTTTTGACAGTTCGCTAATATTTTGCAGTGTGCCAATTTCGTTGTTGATATACATAATCGAAACCAGCACTGTATTGTCTTGAATGGCTTCTTTTAAATCATCTGCCGACACGAAACCGTATTCGTCTACTGGTAAATAAGTAACCTGATAACCAGCTTTTTCAAGTGCTGCACCGGTGTGTAATACGGCGTGGTGCTCAATTTGGGTCGTAATAAAATGATTGCCTTTTTTGGCGTTCGCCCGCATAACGCCCCAAATTGCCCAGTTATCTGATTCGGTGCCACCAGCTGTAAAGTAAATTTCGTCTTTGCTGGCGTTCATTGTATCGGCAATCACTTGCCGCGCTGCTGTTATTTCATTTTTGGCGTCGCGCCCAAAGGCGTGTACGCTCGATGGGTTGCCAAACACTGTGCTGTAGTAGGGCAACATTGTCTTTACTACTTCTTCTTTAGTCGGCGTCGTTGCCGAATAATCAAGATAAATGCGTTTTGTCATACTCCTCTCCTATTTCTGAAATTTTTATTTTGTTTTTAGCTTCATAAAGCGTCATTTCATCGTCTAACATATCTTGCAGTGTAATTGACTCGATGACATCGTCTACTGAAGCGGTAATGCGGTTCCAAATGGTGCGCGTTACGCAACAGTCGACGAGCTCACAGTCAGATATGTCAAGATTGACACATTCTGAAGCCAAAATTGGTCCTTCTAAAGTTTTTAATATCTGACCAACGGTAATCGACGCCGGCTCGCCACTTAAATAATAGCCGCCATGCGCGCCCCTGATGCTCTTAATTAAATTATTTCTGCGTAGGGGTAAAAAAAGTTGTTCAAGATAATTGACCGAAATCGATTCTACTTCGGCAATTTGCTTTAGTGATGTTGGCCCTTTGCCATAGTTCTTGGCCAGTACGAACATGGCGCGCAGGCCGTACCTCCCCTTGGTGGATAATATCATATTACCTCCTATACACTATTAAAATACAAGGGATTACCTTCAGTATAGTATAGTCGGCCAAAAGTGTCAATAGCGCGGCCATTAATCGGGGTTTTATTAAACAATTCTTAAAAAGACATTATAGTTTCAAGTACTAAATCTCATAAATATAATGACGTGATATACTACTGGTAGTTGAGTAGCGATAGATGGAGGTTGACATGGTAAAAAATAGGTCTTTCGGTTTTGGCGTAATCGTTATTATAATTGGTGCACTGTTGCTGATGCAAAATCTTGGCTTGGGCGTAGCCATTAATTTTTCGATCGGCGTCATGTTTAATTTACTTTGGCCGTTAATTCTCGTATACTTTGGCTTTAAGCGGTTAAAGCGTGGTCAAAACGACCTCTTTTCTTACTTGCTGATCGCCATGGGTATTTTCTTTATGATGTCTTCACTTGGGCACATACACCCTATTTTTTCTGCCATACGCCGTTATTTTTTACCGCTGACAATTATTTGCATTGGTCTGTTGCTGGTGTTTAGGGCCAAGACCTTTAGCAACAATGAATACCACTATGAAACGCGCGAAAAATTTAGAGATTTTGAAGACGGCTATACTTATCACAACGCCAACGATGGCTTTTTTGCAAATAATCACGATTATGACACCACCCCACTAGACACGACTTTTTATGAAGCAGATCAGCAATCTGACAAAAGCAATCGCAAAAGGCAAGTTGCTGAGCGAACTTACAATACAACTTTTAACAGCAATCGCATTGCCTTGAACGAAAGCGATTTAATTGCCGGCTTAAACGTCATCAACTTAAACTGCACAATGGGTGAAATAAAAATTTCGTTGCCCAAGACAATTAATATATTATTAGATGGTCAGTCAACTTTTGGTGAAATAAAGTTCTTAAACAGAAAATACGGCGGCATCAACAGCACCAGTAAAGCCAAATACACCGCGCCGATTACGGCGACTAAAACGGTGCATATCAAGGCATCGGCCCAGTTTTCTGAAATATCAATTACGTTGCACTAGCGAAGCAATTAAAATTATAATCACGTTATGCCGATATAGTAATATAACAATTAATCGCATTACTATTGAGGTATAGTATGAAACAAGATCGCTTTGACGAATTTTATATGTTACAAACTAAGGCCAAAGGTCTTGAAAAGAAAAACTTAAAGGACTCGGCCCTTAATATTTATCTTGATATTATTGAAAATTACTTTCCTGATACCGATTATAGCTTTCAGCGCGCCGTGGTTTTATTGCAAGAAAAAGGCGAAACAGACGCCATTAAAGCACATTGTGAATTGGCAATTGAACGCATAAAGGCGTCTGAAATGAAGGGTTCACGCCAATTCTTTGAAGCGCAGCTCGACAAGTTAAACGCACCCCCTAAGGCCAAGCTGCCCCGCTTAAATAGTAAGCTGTTAAATACTAAAAATGTTGCAATGGCCCTGTTTATTGCCGCCAGCGTTTTATTATCGCTACCCAATAAAGTATTTAAGTTTATATTTTTGTTATTTGGCGCCATCATTGCGCTGTTGATTATTGATATTGTCAAGCGCTTTAAATTGCGCATTTCAATTCGTTTACAAACAATTGGCTTAATTGTCGCAACGGTTGTTGCGCTAGGTGCAGCGATGCAAATTCCACCGCCAGAATGGACCAATTTTTTCTCGTTAATGCCCCTGTCTGAAATTGGTAGCGGCACACAAATAAAAGAGCCTGAAACCAGTGAAACACCAGATAAAGCGACCGATCAAAGTGAAGCTTCGCAAATTAGCGAAGATGACATAGCAGCATTAAAACAACTTGTCAACGAAAATATGTTAGCTGAAGACTACACTTTAAAAAGCGAAAATGGCACTTTGACATTGACCATTTACGCCAAGGCGACTGCTTCAAATGCTGCACTAAAAAAATATGCGGTTAAAATACTATCAGAACTAAACGGCATCAAGGGTTTAAATAGCTATGAAAATCGACTTGGTGATCTCTATAAAGACGGCGATACAGTTATTCTGTGTATCGACAGTTATGGCAAGCTCAAGTTAGAGGGAACAGTTAATCGTTACACTTTAAAAGTCGACTGGCACTAACCCTTATCTTTGTACTTATCTAAGTATTCGATATACTGTTTTAAGCGCTTTTCGGCACCGCGCTCAGTCGGCCGATAATAGCGCGTGTTTAATAGCGCATCTGGCAAATACTGTTGTTTGACATAGCCATCTGTAAAATCGTGTGGATATTGATAGTCGACGCCATGACCAAGTGTTTTGGCGCTCTTGTATGAGCTGTCGCGCAAGTGCGGCGGCACGACGCCAATATCCACTTTTTCTGTGTCGCTAATTGCCTGATTAATGGCCAAATAGGCCTTATTCGATTTAGGTGAACAGGCAATGTAAGTAACGGCCTGAGCCAGTGGTATGCGCGCTTCCGGCATGCCGATAAAGCTGACCGCTTGCATGGCTGCTGTCGCCAACACCAAGGCATTCGGGTTGGCGTTGCCAACGTCTTCAGCTGCCGCAATAACGACGCGGCGCGCAATAAACATGGGGTCTTCGCCGGCGGCCAACATGCGCGCTAAATAGTGAATTGCTGCATCGGGGTCAGAACCGCGCATACTCTTGATAAATGCTGAAATAACATCGTAGTGTTGGTCGCCGTTTTTGTCGTAGCGAATGTCTTTGCGCTGAAAACTGGCAGCAATATCTTCCCTTGTAATCTTCAACTGACCGGCCTTGTCGGGGTCTGTCGATAAAACGGCTAACTCCAGCGCGTTGAGTGCTTTTCTGGCATCGCCGTAGCAAAAAATGGCGAGGTATTCAATTGCTTCATCTGTCACTTGTGGCGCCAAATGAGCCAAGCCGCGCTCGCTGCTGAGGGCACGCCTGATCAGCGTGATAATTTGGTTTTCTTCAAGTGGTTTTAGGCGAAATACCAGCGTGCGTGAAATAAGCGCGCCGTTTACCTCAAAGTATGGGTTTTCGGTGGTTGCCCCAATTAGTATAATGGTGCCGTTCTCAACAAAGGGCAAAAGCGCATCTTGTTGCGCTTTGTTAAAACGGTGTATTTCATCGATAAATAAAATGGTTCGCGTGTCTTGCAATAGCAAGTATTCGGCTTTTTCAATTGCCTGCTTTATGTCTTTAATACCCGATGTTACGGCGTTGATGCTGAGAAACTGCGAGGCTGTCATATTGGCGATAATGCGCGCAATACTGGTTTTACCAATGCCGGTTGGCCCATATAAAATAATTGAACGCAGCTGATCGGCCTTGATCATGCGCCTCAGCAATGTACCCTCACCTAATATTTCTTGTTGACCGACAAATTCGTCGATGTTAAGTGGCTTCATGCGCTCGGCTAAGGGCGCGTTCTTTTTCTTTTCAATGTCGCCGAGGCGATCGAGTATCGTCATAACAAACCTACAAATTATAATATAAGCTGGCGGTTGCGTATTCGGGGTCACAGGTTACTTGCATGCCCAAATCGCGCAGCGTTTCTTCGTCGCTGTGATTGAGTATTGTCGTCGAGTGCACCTGACCAAATTTTAAGTCGCCAATACAGTTAAAGGCAGCTTGTGCCGTTGGATTCGTGGCAGCCGATATGCTGAGCGCAATCAGTATTTCTTCTAGCCCCAGCGTTGCCGCTGGTTTACCCAGAGCGTTTAGTTTTAATTTGCCGATCGGTTCTAAAATAAGTGGCGAAAGCAAGTGAATATCGTCACTTATTTTTGCCATGTGTTTTAGGGCGTTAATTGTAGCGGCAGCCGAGGCGCGCATTAACTCAGAGCCCTTGCCCGTTACAATTGTGCCGTCATTTAATTCAATGGCGACAACTGACACGACATCGGTTGATTGCGCTACATTGATTTTTTGAGCTCTTTGACGCGCTGCTGGCACTACTTCGCGATCTTCTTCTGTCAAGTTTAGTTTGTCCATTAGCATTTTAGATCTTTCGTAGCCCTCTTTATCAAGTTGCCCCCGCTTGTATTCGACAGCCGATTTAAACATGCGCCTAATCACTTCTTGACGGGCCGCTTCACTGACAATAGCGTCATCTATAATGCCACAGGAAATACGGTTGACGCCCATGTCGGTTGGCGACTGATAAACTGAAGTTTCGCCGGTTATTTTTTCGAACATGCGCTTTAATACTGGAAAGGTCTCAATGTCTCTGTTGTAGTTAACTGCCTTTTTGTTATACGCTTCTAAGTGAAAGTGATCGAGCATATTAATGTCTTTTAAGTCGACCGTCGCAGCTTCATAGGCGACATTGACGGGGTGTTGAAGTGGTAAATTCCACACTGGAAAGGTTTCAAATTTAGAATAACCGGCCGAATTGCCGCGTACCGATTCGTGATAAAGCTGGTTTAAACAAGTTGCCAGTTTGCCATTACCAGGGCCAGGTGCCGTTACCACGACAATTGGCTTGCTGGTTTCAATATAGGGGTTTTGACCATAGCCCGCTTCGCTGACAATTGTATCGACGTCGTTCGGGTAGCCCTTAGTTGGCGTGTGGCAGTACGTTTTAATGCCGCGGTGCTCTAGTTTATTGATAAACAGATTGGCCGATGGCTGTTTCGTATAGCGCGTAATGACGACGCTATTGACGGGTATGTCGTTATTTCTAAAGTCGTCAATCAACTTAAAGACTTCAAGGTCATAGGTAATGCCCAAATTTTCATTTATTTTATTTCTTTCGATATCACCGGCGTAAATGCAGATGATAACTTCAGATTGGTCTTTTAAGCGCTTTAATAGCTTTACCTTTACGTTTTCATCAAAGCCGGGCAAAATGCGCATGGCGTGCATGTCGTGAAACAGTTTGCCACCAAATTCCAAGTAAAGTTTATCATAATTGTTGACGCGCTCTAAAATGTACTTTGTCTGTTCGTTTAAATACTTTTCTGAATCAAAACCTTTTTTCACTTTTTACCTCACTAACATGTAATCTGACATACGGTTTATTCTATCATATTTAGCCTTTGATTTGAACCCAGAATACGATTGCTTTTGTAAAATATTAATGCAATATAACAATGGTGCGCACTAAAACGTTAAAAAATTTAATTAAGCTTATTGTTTATTAGTTGCATAACGGGTATACTGAATAGGTAAGTGAATAATCATGATTATTTGCTGACAGTGAATAATGCACATTATGTGAGGAGGAACTATGAAAAAAAGATTAGCTTTACTACTTGTGGTTGTAATGATGTTATCATCATTATCATTTGCCGCACCGAACTACGATGACTACGGTCTAGAATTAAAGCAACTCGGCGTTATTAAGGGCGACGAAAATGGCGACTTAAACGCAGCAGACAATTTGACACGAGAAGAAGCCATTGTCACTTTAACGCGCATGATGGGCTTGGAATCGCTTGCTGTAGAATGCGTTGACGAGCAGCCGTTTAGCGATGTGCCAACCGACAACTGGGCAAAACCTTATTTGGGCTTTGCTAAGAAAAAAGGCTGGACAAACGGCATTGGCGCTGGCAAATTTGGCCTTGGCCAAGAAGTGACACTACAAGAATACTTAACGTTTATGCTACGTGCGCTTGGCTATACAGATGCCGATGTGTACGACAAGGCATTTGCCATGTCAAAAGACATGATGATACTCAATGACGTTAAAGAATCAGATCAAAAAGAAGCCGTCAAGCGCAGCGATGTCTTTGTCATTATGTACAATACGCTGCACACCAATTCTAAAGATACTGATCAAAAATTGGCAGTTAAACTTGGTTTGATGAAAGCTGAAGAACCAAAAGATGAACCAAAAGAAGAAATCATCGCAGAAACTGTCTATCCACTTGAAATAGAAAATTACAATGGCGAAAAATTGGTTATCAAAGAAAAGCCAATGCACATTGTATCGCTAAAATTAGGTCTCGACGAAATATTACTTGGCCTAGCTGAAACCGATCGCGTCGCTGGTTTATCAGGTCAAAAAGGTAATTCTAAGAGCGTGTCTTTAGCCGCTGAATATGCCAAAGATTTTCCAGAAATGAACGATAACTTTGAAGTTATCTTAGAGCAAAATCCCGACTTAATCATAGGCTCAAGCTGGATTAAAAAAGAATTATTGGCCCAAATCGCCGACAGTAAAATTCCTTACTATGCCTACAAATCACCTAACACAATTGAAGAACAAGTCGCTGTGATCAGAAACTTTGCGACAGTACTTGGCGCACGTGTTAAAGGTGAAGAAATCATCGCTGATTGGAACAGACGCTTAGCAGTTATTGACGAAAAGGCAAAGACAATTAAAGAAGAAGATAAGTTAATGGTGTTGCCGTTTAACATGCATGGTAAAACCAATGCCAAGGGCACAATTATCGATGAAATTATCTACCGCGTTGGCGCTAAAAATGCCGCAACAGAAGCCGGCCTTGAAAAGCGCGCTAAAGTTTCTAAAGAAAAAATCATCGAAATTAACCCAGATGTCATCTTATTGACTGCTTGGGGCATGGACGACCTCGACGAGTTTAATAAATTTGTCGAAGACATGAAAAACGACCCGGCATTACAAGGTGTTAAAGCCGTTAAAAACAATCGCATTATCGTCGAAGACGGCAGATATATGACAATTGTTACCCAACACTTAATCAACGGCGTTGAATTTATTGCTAAAGGCGTTTATCCAGAGGTGTATGGCGAGTGATTAAAAAACAACCATTGATATTGCTTATCTTAATAGGCTTAGGCTTACTTGTTTTATCAGTTGCACTAGCGCTATCAATTGGTTCCGTTGCTGTACCAGTTAACGAAGTTATTCGCGTGCTGTCATTAAAGAGTGACAGCACGCTTTATAATAGTATTATTTTATACGTCAGGCTACCGCGTGTTATCGTCGCCCTGTTGGTCGGCATGAACTTGGCAGCTGCTGGCGTATCGGTACAGGCGGTATTTCGCAACCCAATGGCAAGCCCTGGTATTATCGGCATATCAAGTGGCGCCAGCCTAGGCGCCCTCATTTGTATTGTGCTGGGCTTGCATTTTACAAGCCTTTACTACATACCTGTATTTGCCAGTGGCTTTGCGCTAATCAGCGCATTTATCGTCTATCGCGTGGCCAGTCGCGGCCGCAGCGGTCATATTATCAGGTTAATACTGGTCGGTATTGCAATAAGCATGCTGATACGTTCTGCCATTCAATTGATATTAAGTGCAGTAGATGAACAAAAAATTGCCCAATACGTCTTTTGGAGCATGGGTTCACTGGCCGATCGGCGCTGGGAACACGTTACCTTATTAGTGGTACCTACCCTGCTCTGTTTGGCTTACTTGGTGTTTCGGGCAGCAGATTTAAATATGTTACTGTTAGGTGAATCAGAAGCCAAAACAATGGGTTATGATGTCAAGCGCGGCAAGCGCGCCTTTTTGATTGCCAGCAGTGTAGCGACGGCAATTTCAGTTAGCGTCAGTGGCATGATCACCTTTGTCGGCTTAATTATACCGCACATTGTGCGCATTGCCGTTGGCAGTGACAACCGCAAACTGATGATTTTATCGATTATTTCAGGTGGTATCTTTTTAGTGATTTGCGACCTAATCGCGCGCACAATTATATCGCCAGCTGAAATGAGTGTTGGTATTATTACATCGTTACTGGGTGCGCCAATTTTACTGTACCTAATAGAAAAGCGCATGAGGACAGGCCTATGATAAAAATAGAACATTTAGATTATGGCTATACAGACCGCTTGGTACTAAAAGACATCAACCTAGACATCAAGCGCGGTGAAATCGTCGGCGTTATCGGCGCCAATGGCTCGGGCAAGACAACGCTATTAAAGTGCATTGTCGGCCTATACGAAACCAATAAAAAAGTACTGTTAGATGACAAGGCCATCGAAGATTACGAATTTAAAGAGCGCGCCAAAAAAATAGCACTGATGCATCAATCTGAAATGATCAATTTCGATTTTGCCAGCTTCGATGTCGTGTCATTAGGCCGCTTTGCCTATTTGGGTGCCTTTGCAAAGATGACAGATAACGATATTGCAGTCGTCACGCAAAAAATGGCAGAGACCAACACCAGCGAATTTAGCGAGCGCATTATCACGCAGTTATCGGGCGGTGAACGACAGCGCATATTATTTGCCAAGACACTTGTACAAGAAGCGCCCTATATTTTATTAGACGAGCCGTCATCAACGCTTGATATCAAGCACGAAAAAGAAATACTGGAAATGGCAAAGTTGCTCAGCGAACAAAACTGCGCACTTATTATCAGCATACACAATATTCGGCTAGCCGCTAAATACTGCAGGCGATTAATACTGCTCAGTGACGGTAAAATACTGGCCGATGGCACACCAGAAGACGTTATAACCGCTGAAAATCTGAAAACCGCCTATGATGTCGATGCCGACGTATACTTTAACGAAAAGGCACAGCAAATTGATTTTGTGGTGCGCTAATTAAGTAGAAAGTCGATAATCTGCAGACCGTCGCAAATGTTCAAGTTCGAGGCGCATGTAAATAGGGGGTCGTAGCGTATAAAGACATACGTTAGATAGTATCGGGAAATCACCCGACTACGACCGTAGGGAGTAGCTTTTGCGAAGCAAAAGTACTGAAAACGGTATTTTGCGCAGCAACAGAGAAATTGGGTATTTGGGGCAATCTGAGCGCCTGCTAAGCAGGCGCTTTTTATATTTCACGAGGTTCAAAAAATATAGCGCTTGCCTAAGTTACCAAGTAGCTGTTCAGTCATAATGCATAACACTATGTCATCTCGACCAAAACACCGCCTTGTCATTTCGACCGAAGCAGCTTTGCTGCGAAGCGCAGAAATCACGGGTTTGCATTTGACTTCGCCTTTTTATGCGCTTAGCGCATTTCACTTAGAGCAGCTGAATTTCATTGAAAAACGCTTGCGTTTTTCTGGGTGCCAGGTTGCTTTACATGCTTAAAATACTAACGTTTTTCTGGGTGCCAGGTTGCTTTACATGCTTAAAAATACTAACGTTTTTCTGGGTGCCAGGTTGCTTTACATGCTTAAAAATACTAACATTTTTCTGGGTGCCAGGTTGCTTTACATACTTTCCGCTTTCTACCTTACACCTCTCACTAACTGTCATCTCGACCGGAGTGCAAAGCGCGTAGTGGAGAGATCTCTGGCTTTAAAATGGCGATTGAAACGAAAGCATTTCGCTTTTAATCATCAGCGTTACCACGTTCTATCAGCATGTATATTGCAATTTTCCGGAAAATAATTTTCTCGATTATCTGATAATTTCAACAACTTCTGTAGATATTGAAATCACTTAATTATAGTCACTTTTAAAAGTCATAAAACAACAGTTTCAAAAATGTATAAAATGCTAAAATAGCCCTTTTTATACAAAAAATCAGTCAAATAACCCAAAAAACAACAAAAAAAGCGGGAAATAATTTTCATATTAGTCAGAATATTTTGACTAGTAGAGAATAAGGCTGTAAAATGAACAAAGTATGCCTAAATTATCAGATAATTATTTACCCCCTGAAAGCACAAAAAAGACTTGATTTTTGGTGAGTTTCTGATATACTAATGTCAAGAATGGTCATTTTACATGCCTGTTCAACTATCTCTAAGATATTAACACATCTTTCCAGTGCTTCAATAATTTTTTAGGCAACCACATTCCTGTTCAACTATCTCTAAGATATTAACACTTTATTACCTATTTCATATAACATTTCGTCCTCCCTTGACCTGTTCAACTATCTCTAAGATATTAACACTTCAAATGTAATACAGATAATGGCATTATTTTCGGACATATATAAACTGTTCAACTATCTCTAAGATATTAACACGTTAAAACTCAACCCTTTAACAAATGTTAAAGGTAATTCTGTTCAACTATCTCTAAGATATTAACACTTAAATCTACAACTGATGCTTCCGATTCTGTTAATTTTGACAGCCTGTTCAACTATCTCTAAGATATTAACACATCAACGAACGATAGAACAATCCTATCTTCGAATACTTCTACTGTTCAACTATCTCTAAGATATTAACACTTGAATCTGGCTCACGGTAATAAGCAAAATATGCTGCTGTTCAACTATCTCTAAGATATTAACACATGATGCCCTGCCGCTTCTAAATCGGCTAGCGTTTTGCCAGACCCTGTTCAACTATCTCTAAGATATTAACACCTCAATTGTCCTAGTCTTAGCGCCAGGAATCTTAACTGTTCAACTATCTCTAAGATATTGACCTAGTGCGAAGTGGTTTCCTTCGCACCGCCCAAGCGGCTGAGTTAGGTTGCATTGCCGAGCAGTAAGCGGTACGCTTACGACCAGGCGATTTGCGGAACGCAAAATCACGTGGGAGCGCCCCTCGCTAATGTGCTGTTTCAGTGATTATACTGTTCAACTATCTCTAAGATATTAACACTTTACTAAATACATCTAATTTGAACATGTCATTGTTCATTTTCTGTTCAACTATCTCTAAGATATTAACACGTGCTGCTTCGTAATCTTTTAAATGCAATCTTTACCTTCTTCTGTTCAACTATCTCTAAGATATTAACACGTCTATTATGATGGGCTGTGATACACGCTCTTCATTATTCGTCTGTTCAACTATCTCTAAGATATTAACACTTTGTTTCCTCCTAATAAAAATGAAAAATCATTAGCCTAAACTCTGTTCAACTATCTCTAAGATATTGACCTAGTGCGAAGTGGTTTCCTTCGCATCGCTAGGTTGCATTGACGAGCAGCAAATCGAAGATTTGCGACCAGGCCATACGATTTCGCTATCGATTTCGCTATCCCTTCCTCTCGCCTGTACCTCGCGATACAAACCTTGGGAGTCGCTATTAGGTTCGTCGGCAATTACGCCCTTTGTGGACTTTCACCATAGACTAACGACATGCCCGTCGTACCGTAAAAACCTTTGCGCTCAATACGCAAAGGTTTCGTATTGTGTTTTGTCTGCTACAAATGAAAAACAGGTCGAAATAACGAAAAAGTTAAAAGTTAAATATAGTCGATTGCAAATGATGCCAGCGCCTGCGATTGCCAGAAAGTATTAAGCGCATTGGGTGGCTGTTGTTTTTGTAGAGGGGCTTAGCTTGGCCGAGCGGCCTTGAGCGTACCCTCCTAAAAAATGACA
>PDWI01001910.1_pt1 | contig 32941 bp, 29 predicted proteins | sample 1430891 | NCBI WGS metagenome assembly PDWI01 (sample SAMN01162508, study PRJNA174530) | Oral metagenome, whole genome shotgun sequencing project. | biome: Marine environment; feature: Marine mammal; material: Swab sample of the gingival sulcus; isolation source: swab sample of gingival sulcus... | reverse complement strand
TCTTTTCCTCTGGTTGATGGTTTCGTTTGGCAACTGCCAATTAACCATGTTGAGGCCACCTTTTCATTTAAATGTGCGAAATTTATTATACGTTATCAAATCGAGGCTAAGTGCCTTAGCTGTTTGTAATTGCCTAATTTACAACGTTTTATATATGAGCGAAACTGAAACGACTTCAAGTCAGGTGTTGATCTCTAAACTTTATCAAGGAGAACCTACTTGGATTGGTTTTGGAAAAGATTGCTCCTTCAGGAAGGGATAAATTCTGATAGCCTCTAAAAAGAAGGACTTAATTGTCGTGAATCATTTAAAAATACGAAAAGTAAATCTCCGTAAATAAAAAAAATCTATCGGGAAAGTTTATCTTGATTTTCAGTAGCCGGTCTATTTTTAGTCATTACATGGTTGAATAACGTTTCTCTTTATCAAAAAGAAGCGCCTTCCCATTGGAAAAGGCGCTTCTTTTTGCACTTGAGAAGCAAACGGTTAGCTATGGCCTCATAATGACTTTAATAGCGCCGTCTTTTGCTCCTTTGGAAATGTCAATAGCCTTTTTAAACTCAGCAAGAGGATATGGTCCGCTGACAATTCCCTTACTGGTAATCAATCCTTTGGAGAGGAAATCAATTGCTGTTGGATAGGTATTAAAACCAAGATGGCCGCCAATTATCTCAAGTTCCTTGATATCGGAAATAATCGACCAGTCAAGGGTGACATCTTCGGCAAAAACCGAAAATTCCATAAGACGGCCGCCACGGCGGAGCATATCAACTGCAGTATGAACACTTTTGTTGTTGCCAGCTGCTTCAAGAACGACATCACATCCAATACCATCCTCGGTAACGGACTTCACTTTGGTCACGGCGTCTTCTTCTCCCGGATTGATGGTAAGATCAGCACCAAAATTTTTAGCCAATTCCAGGCGATGAGCATTCATATCAACAGCAATCAAATGTTTGGGATTTTTAAGTTTTGCACCTTGGACCATAAACAAACCGATAGCCCCGCAACCTATAACTACAACGGTTTCACCGTGCTGAATATTGGCTCTATTGACCCCATGCAAGGCGCAGGAAAGGGGTTCAATAATCGCGGCATCATTGGCAGAAACATTTTCGGGGACCTTGTGGATAAGGGAACCCTTGGGGTAGATCATATGCTTTGCCCAACCACCATTATATTGTACTATACCAAAAACGGCATGCGGATCACAAAGGTTGTATTGTCCATGTTTGCAATAGTAACAATTGCCACAGGGGACAATATTTTCAGCAATGGCGCGATCCCCAACCTGTAAATTATATTTTTCGGCAGCACCTGGGCCAAGCTTTACAACTCTTCCCATAAACTCATGGCCGGCAACCATCGGGGCATGGCTGTATGCAACTTTCGAAAAATAGGCATTGCCATAGTAAATTTTTGGATCTGCTGCACAAATACCACAGCTTTCTATTTCTACTAAAACTTCTCCCTCACCTGGCTCACCAATATCGATATCCTCGTATCGAAAATCCTCCTGTCCGTAAATTACAACACCTTTTGTTATCATAGTACATACCTCCCTTTTGGCATATTTCCAAAGTTTGATTGATTCTTAATTATTTCAGCCAAGCGAAAACATATTTCGTAAAGTTTTGATAACATTCGTTTTACCGTCGCAGAGCATAACTCGAAGGCATCAGCAGTATCATCACAAATAAGATGCTTTACGCCTTTAAAATATAATATATTTTTTAAACCCAGGTAGAGAGTGGATTTAAGTTGAGAGCGAAACAGTATGCCTGGGCAAAAATCTTCAGCCATCGCAAAAAATGAAAACGGAGAATTTTGAAGTGTATCCCTTCGTTTTTGAGTCACGTTCCGAAAAAAAAAACAGATTGAGATTTTATTGAGATTTCATAAAATACGTTATTTCTTCTCTGTTTGGATAGCTTCTCATAGCACCCATACGCGAACAAGCGATTGCAGCTACAGCCACAGCCGAAGTGACCGCAGTTTTTAAGCTTGCACCTCGATTCAGGGCTTCTGCCATCCCACCAATGAAGGCGTCGCCAGCCCCTGTCGTATCGATAACCTGTGTGGGCATTGCAGGCACCCTGAAGATACGCTCAGAATCCACGCATAGAGCTCCTTCACCGCCCAAGGTAACAGTACATGCAAGATTATATGTGCGGCTTAGGGTCTGGGCTGCTTCTTCAATGCTGGCAGTCTTTGTTTGTGTCAGAGCATGGAGTTCGATTTCATTAACAACGAGATAGTCAACGAGGTCGAGCTGTAAATCGGTATCTGGCAAAACCGGTGCGACGTTGAGGAGGGTGCGGGCGCCAGCCTGCTTTGCCCGTCTGAAAAGGCGCCAGGTCTCTACCGCTGGTATCTCCATCTGGGCGACGACAAGTGTCTTAGAGTTGAGTGATGCACTATCCACTTGATCTGCTACCGTCAAAGAATTGGCCCCACTGGCGACGGCAATGGCGTTTTCTCCCTTCTTGTCGATCATGATCAATGCACAGCCTGTTTTGGCCTCGGTATTACTGCTGACTCCCGAGGTATCGACACCAGCTTCTCGCAGGGGGTTGAGAACGATTTCTGCCCATTGGTCATCCCCTACAGTCCCAAAAAGAGCGACCTGAGCACCAGCCAGAGCTGAGGCGCAGGCCTGATTCGCTCCTTTGCCACCGGCAGCGATGAAGTGGGTGCCACCAATCACAGTTTCACCAGGGCGAGGAAGGTTCTCCGTACATATCGCAAAGTCTACGTTGAGGGAGCCAAATACAATAATCACTGACCGTCATTCCTTTTGTGCTGTTCAAGGCCTGAAATCCTTTTCCGGACGAGATCTGAACTCTCCTTTGCCAATCAAAAGCTCCTGCCTTTGCCTGTTCTGTTGCAAGAGGCACTTCCTCACAGGTGCCTCTTGCAAAAGTACGCTGGTCCAAATTTATTCAGAAAGTGTGAATGGGCCAGTAAATTTATCCACGTTATCTTTGGTGATCAGTATGCAATCTAACAGTTGCTTTTCTTTGTCAACCATAGGCTTACCGTTCTTGATGTAATAGTCAGCCTGAACGACGGCTTCACGAGAGAAGATGGCAACCGGTTGCAGAACGGTATAGGCCATTTCACCAGTCTTGACTGCATCAACTGCGTCTGGAGAACCGTCAAAACCACCAACGATAACGCCGTCAAGTTTACCAGCCTCTTTCAAGGCGGCGATAGCGCCGAGAGCCATTTCATCGTTGCCTGAAATGACGGCATTGATGACCGGGTTAGCCTGAATGATTGACTGCATTTTGTTATAGCCCTGGGTTCGATCCCAGTTCGCAACCTCTTGAGCCACCCTTTCAAGATCTGGATATTGGCTCAAAACTGTTTTATACCCGTTGGATCGGGTAGCAGCGTTATTGTCTGCTGGATTTCCAAAGAATTCAACATACTTGGCTTTATCGCCAACGAGTTCTTGCCAGTGCATGGCTCCGATGGCCGCGCCTTGAGCGTTGTTGGATACCAATTGTGCAATGGCGATACCACTCTCATTAATCTCAGCATTTACGATGAAAACTGGAATGCCAGCATCCGTCGCTTTGCGAACGACACCGATAGAGCCATCAGCATTTGCAGGATCAAGAATAATGGCCTTTGCTCCATTGGTAATAGCGGCATCAATAAGGTTTGATTCTACGTTTGTGTCACCCTTGTGTGCAGAAAGATTGGCTTCATAACCCAGTTCGATCGCTGCCGCTTTGGCAACTTCACCTTCGGTGAACCAGTACGGATTGGCTGGTTCTGTGACAATGATTGAAATAAGGTCAGCCGCTGAGACGGAGCCTGCACTTAAAACTAAGCAGGTAGCCGCAGCGATAAGAGTCTTTTGTACAGTTTTAATCATAACAAGAATCTCCTTTAAGTTAGATCTTTGCCGATATCGGCGAATTAAAGTGACGGGATTTCCCAGCCACGACTGAATCAAAAAGACAACAAGAATAATTAACCAAGTTCTGCATTGCCCCTGTATTGAACTGAATTGAGTAGAACTGCAAAAACAATAACAGTACCAGTAAAGACGGTTTGCCAATACGATGAGACACCAATAATCACCAAACCATCAGAGAGAAAACCGATAACAAAGGCACCAAGCATAGCGCCTCGTACGTTACCTTTACCTCCCGTCAGGGCCGCGCCACCCACCACAACAGCAGCTATAGCCGTTAACTCATAAGTAAATCCGGCGGTAGGGCCTGCCGAGGTCAATTGCGAGCTGAGTACAAGGCCCGCAATAGCTGCGCACATGCCAGAGAGCATATAAACGATGACCTGTACCCGTTTAATCGGGACACCAGATAATTCAGCCGCACGTGCATTGCCACCCGAAGAATAAAGCCAGCGACCGAATGCTGTACGCGACAGAAGTAGTCCAGCACTCAGCGCTATCGTCCCAAGAATAATTACACCAATGGGGATCCCCCCGAGACGATTGAAACCCAGCCATTCAAATCCGGTATTGCCATGTAAAGGAAGCCCCGAAAGATTGTTGTAGGTAAGACCGTTGGTCATTAATAGTGCGACACCCCGTGCTACATAAAGAGTTCCTAGTGTAGCCACAAAAGCTGGTACCTTGAGGTATGCGATCAGTACCCCGTTGGTTATCCCGACGAATGCTCCGATACCGACGGTGAGTAAGACAACAGCCCAGACTGGAAAATAGACGATTACCCCAGCCCATTGCAGATCAATACCCTGCATTAAAAAGCCTGCAAAGACACCGGAAAGCCCGAGAACCGAACCAACAGATAAGTCAATCCCACCACTGAGAATAACCAGTAACATGCCAATGGCGAGAAGACCGAATATGGCTACATGGTTGGCCATGATTAAAAAATTTGAAACCGTCGCATAGTTTGGATTCAGAAACGAGAATAATAGAATAATCGCGATCAAGGCAAAAAACGCTCGACCTTCTAGCAGTAAAAGGCCTACATTGATAGAACCTTTCTTTGTAGCAAGATTTCTTTTGATGAAATGAGGTGTCTTATCCGTCATAATAAAACCTTCTGTATCAGGCCGCTACAGATTCGCCTGAGGCAGTCATGATTGCTTCCTTAGTTACATTGTCGGTGAATTCAGCAACGATACGACCGCGGTTCATTACGATGACTCGGTGAGCAATAGAGAGGCATTCACCGACTTCGGAGGTCGAATAAATAACAGTCATACCCTGTTTGGCATGTTCTGCAAGAATACGAAAGACTTCGCCCTTAGCCCCAATATCAATGCCACGGCTCGGTTCATCTAAGATTACCACTGTAGGTCGAGTAGCCAACATCTTGCCTATGACAACTTTTTGCTGATTGCCTCCTGAAAGCGAGTCGATCGCAGCTTCCGGGCCATCAGTTTTAACGGTCACTTCACGGATTGACTGGCCAATGATATTATTTTCAAGTTTAAGGTTGGTAAACAGCATCTGAGTAAAATTTCCTATGGAGGCGAGCGATACATTCTGCCCCACGTTCATCGTCTGTACCAGGCCATCACGCTGACGATCCTCGGGTACCAAAACCAGACCTGCAGCAATGCGTTCAGCTATAGTGAGCTTCAAGATGTTTTTGCCATGTAAAAGTATCTTGCCCTCGGAGGCAACAAGTCTTCCAGCGATGCATTCCATCATTTCTGTTCGACCAGCGCCCATCAGTCCATAAATACAGACAATTTCACCAGCCCTGACATCCAGATCCAAACGGTCAACAGCGTTGCCACCTCCCGATACCGCCGGGATGGTCAGTCCTCTGAGGCTGAGCGTAATTTCTCCCTTGTCATAACCAACTGGAGGTTTACCGAGATTAAAGTTTTCGCCTACCATGTTCCGGACGATCCACTCCAGATCAATTTCTGAACATGGTGCGCTTGCTGTAATTTCACCATCTCGCAGAACCACAGCATAGTCTGAGATGGTCAATGCCTCTTCCAAATGGTGAGAAATATAAACTATTGAGACCCCACGTGCCTTGATATCCCGGATTACCTTGAAAAGGAGTTTGACCTCAGAGGCAGACAAGGCAGAGGTCGGTTCGTCCATAATAAGGATTCGCGAATCTACCGAGAGGGAACGAGCGATTTCGACGATTTGCTGTTGGCCAAGACGCAGATCCTGGACTAAGGTCAGAGGATCAATGTCTTCTTCCAATTCGCGCATTACAGCCCGCACTTGACGCTCCTCTTCTGCAAAATTTACGCCGGTGGCACCTTTGATTTCGCGGCCAAGAAAAATATTATCACGTACATTCATATTGGGGGCAAGCGAGAGTTCCTGATGAATGATCGAAACCCCCATATCACGAGCAGCTACCGTGGATGCAAATTCAACGGACTTGCCATCCATGATTATTTCGCCGGAAGTCGGTTGATACACACCGGATAGAATTTTCATCAAGGTCGATTTCCCAGCCCCATTTTCACCCAAAAGGGCGGTTACCTGTCCGTGGTGGATCTCGAAGTTAACCCCTTTAAGTGCCTGGACCGCACCGAATGACTTGCTTATGTTGCGCGCCGCAAGAACAACCCCGGGGCTTTTTATTGCTGTTTGCAGACTGTTTTCATTGTTTTGAGGCATTATTATTTCACCTCCAGCTGGACCGGGGTGATCAACCAGTTCTTAGGGTTGATGAGTTTAAAGACTCCAGTCACTGCTATCTCTTTACCTTGCAGAGATTCACGGTCAAGATCTTGTAGTATTGCCGACGACATCGCCCGGTTGATTCCAGAGCCGGCATCTTGATACTCAATCTGATTTTTGAAATCACCAAAATCTATGTCACCGGGCATATCGCGCAGTTCGGTTCCGTTAATTGCTGGTCCCGTTTGCACTCGAATGCGAATTCCCTCTGGCATACCTTTGACGTTTAGGTCAAAAACACCTGAACGCCCTTCGCCGACAACCCCTTTGAGTTTCACGGGCATAACTGCGCCAATATCACCGGCGGTACCATAGGCTTTGATTGCAGCGTTTTTATTGGCTAAAACTTCCTGAGCCAGCTGGATAGCTGTAGGTGCTCGCTCAATCACTAGGTCGCGAATACGAGGATAATGTGTTACCCCAAAGTGGTCTGCATCAAAGGCTTGCTGGCGGGTATCTTCGGCTGAACCGGTTACAACAACTTTGGTATCTAAGGCCATTAAACCAAAGACAACTACCGCAATAAAGACAGCAACGATCGTTCGAGTCTTTTTGGGCCTGATGCTGCGGGATAGGTTTTCTCTGCTCATGGCAAGACTCCTGTCAAGGCCATATCCAGGTTAATGGATTCGCATTGTGTTCTATGGTCATAAGGTGTCGATTTCCAGGGCTTGGGCTCTCCAGTCTCTTGCGCTCCACCTCTACCAATACATGAGCGCTTGAAAAATGGTTGAAAGGCTATTTCTTCCTATCCTTGGTTCGGTCATAATCAATTATGCGTTGCACCTTGGGAGCCGATGGACTCGTTTCATCGAATTCGGTTTCCAGCCAGATTTTCACAAGGTATTTTGCAAGCTCGGGCCCAGTCACAAGGGAGCCAAGGGCCATGATATTTGCGTTGTTGCTTTTGATTGAACGCTCTGTGGAATAGGCGTCGGAACAAAGAGCTGCTCTCGCACCTTCAACCTTGTTTGCGGCGATGCATACCCCTATCCCTGTTCCGCAAATGAGAATTCCCCGATAATGTTTACCGGCAACAACGTCTTCAGCGACCTTGATGGCTACGTTGGCATAGATAATATCAGCACTGCCGTAGTCTTCGTAGTCGTATCCCAGTTCGCCGAGCTGTTGTTTAATAATTCCTTTTAACTCCGATGCATTTGGATCACAACCCAAGGCAATAGACTTCATATCGTGGCTCCTTATGAAAGAGAACGCTCATTACTCAAAGAAATTATTGTGTCAGCCATGGCCTTCAAAATAAGAGAGCATGAGGTCGCTCCGGCATCAAGTACGCCCCGGGAGCGTTCACCAAGTCGACTGGCTCTTCCTACCTTTGCCACGAGATCAATAGTCGATTCTTTGCCTTTTTCAGCGGCTGCGCTCATCTTTTCCAGCGCTTCAATAAAGGTTTTGCCATCGTTTTTCGCCTCGGTAAAGGCAAAAACAGCCGGCTCCAGAGTATCAAGGAGCGTCTTGTCTCCAACCCTGGCACCCCCGATATCTTTGATCGAATCTAAGGCCTTGTTGAGCATATCGTCGAACACCTCAATATCAATGAGATCTTTCCCCTTAGAGCGACGAAACATCTGTCTGAAAATGGACCCGTATAACGGGCCCATTGAGCCACCAATATCGTTCAGCATAACATTAGATAATGCCTTGAAACCGCTTGACATATTGTATTCTTGTTGTTTGTCAAGCTGTGTTCTTGCCTGGGTGGCACCCTTATTCATGTTGACACCATGGTCACCATCCCCTATAGCACCATCAATCTCGCTCAAGTAGGCTGCATTGTCCTGAATGACCGTAATAATCGCATCAACGACTGCTGCTCCCTGCTCGGTTGTAAAATGTTCCACACTCATTATCCCCTGAACTGTTTGAGACCCATTGAATGTGCATCCAGATCAATGAGCTCTTTTAATTCGTCATCAAGTTTCATAATGGTAAGGGTCACACCCATCATTTCAAGTGATGTGAAATAGTTGCCCACGTAAGGACGGTATACGCTCAACCCCCTTGCTCCTAAGAGTTCTTCAACCTTATTATAGAGAATGTAGAGCTCCATAACTGGTGTTGCGCCAAGGCCAGAGACAAGGACAACAACCTCGTCCTCCTGGGCAAAGGGAAGATCAGGGAGTACTGTATCCACCATACGTTGCGCCATCTCATCGGCTGAGGTAATATCTTTAATTTCGATACCCGGTTCACCGTGATGACCGATACCAACCTCCATCTTGCCTGGAGCAATGGAAAAATTTGGTTTACCAACCGCAGGAATGGTACAGGGAGTAAGCCCAATGCCGATACTTCTCGTGCTGTCGATGGCCTTTTGAGCTGCTGCAATAACCTCATCAAGAGAGCCACCAAGGGAAGCCTTGGCACCACCAACCTTCCACATGAGCACTTCACCTGCGACACCACGGCGTTTTTCAAGTTCATTTTTGGGTGCGGAAGGTACATCGTCGTTTGCAACAACTGTTTTTACGACAATATCATCGTCTTCTGCCATCTCAATGGCCATCTTGACATTCATGTTGTCCCCGGCGTAGTTCCCATAGAGACAGGCAACTCCTGCACCTGCATCAGCAGCCTTGAAAGCCTCGTAGAAGGCCTTGGCTGAAGGAGAGGAAAAAATTTCTCCGATGGCCACGGCGTCAACCATATTCTTGCCAATGTAACCAATGAAAGCCGGTTTGTGGCCAGAACCTCCACCGGTAACAATACCGACCTTCCCTAGAATGGGTGCGTCTTTATATTTGAGTACTCGCGGGTTATTGGTTGGAGTCACTAAATCCTTATGACTTTTGACAAAACCCTTCAGCATATCCTCGACTACGAGGTTCGGATCATTGATAATTCTTTGCATGGCAGCTTCCTCGACTGTGTAGAAATTTTATGAAAAATATTTCATACTGTTAAAAGAGTCCTTTGGGCGTTGAAGGCAATGTTTCGTAGAGGAGTCAGGATGTAAACACAAATCCACAAGTCTTTTAATTACTGCTTCAAATGATTTTAATGTGTTGTAATGACTTATTTATTTTAATATATTTCCTGCAGCAAAAACAGGAGTAGAGTTCTTTTCAATGGATTAACAAATAAAAAAACAATTGTAAACTGTTTTTTACATGTGGTAGGATTGTTTTGGGGGAAAGGTCTTGTTATGTTACTTATTCTTCTTGTTTTATTTTCAGTTTTCTAAAATGAGAAGATTGCCTGCTTTTGTGTAAGTGAAATTACATCTGTAAAGAGAGTGTTGCAGCAACCACAATGGTGTTTGAAAATGAGAGAAGCTGAAGATTTAAGTGAAAAAGAGCAATTTTTAGTGCGGACATCCTGGCTCTACCACGTGGAGGGAATGACTCAGAATGCAATCGCCGAGCATCTGGGTGTGACACGACTCAAAGTAAATCGAGCCATTCAGGAAGCGATACATAATGGTATCGTACAGATCTCCATCAATTCAGATTTTACAGCTCGTCTGGAGCTCGAAAAGAAAATCAAAAAGGTTTTTAATCTGAAAAATGTCTCGATCTGTCCCTGTCCTATTGAAGAAGAAAATGCGGCAAAACTCGTCGGAACAGAACTTGCCCGTTATCTTTTCGGTTTACTCAGCAAAAAAACAACAAAACTTTTTGGCATTGGCTGGGGGAAAACATTGAGTTATGCGGTACGCAGTATTATGCAGGGGAACAGGCCGGACCTTGAGATCATTTCCGCATTCGGTACACTTCCGAGAGGATCTGGATTTAATTCATTTGGGGTTGCCACATTGTTGGCACGTGCTTTTTCTGCGAACTGTACTTATCTACCGGTACCACTCTATTCAAGCTCTAAGAAATCCAGGGATATTATTCTCGTCCAGGAAGTATTCAAGGAAGTTTTTCTAAAAATAAAGTACACGAATGGAATGGCAGTCAGTGCCGGAGACATGTCCCTACGCTCTCTGCTTATTCGCGACGGTATTCCCAGTGATCTTGACATTCAGGAATTGATCGATGCCGGTGCCGTTGGTGATATTCTTGGTTATTTTTTAGATATCAACGGCAATATCATCGACCATCCAATATCGGAAAGGGCTCTTGGGCTCAACCCGTTTGAATTCAAGGGTAATGAAAACAATATATTGGCGGCCGGCGGTAAATTCAAAAAGCATATCATTTTGGCTGCTCTGCATAGCGGTATCTTCGATACCCTTATCACAGATGAAGGTGCGGCAGAGGCCGTGCTGGATCTTGTCGGAAAATAACACGATTATACTGCTGAGCCGTGATATATTCTGCCCAGAGTAAGTACCCAGAAAGCCAGTATCGGATGATACTTGATAAGATATTGGTGGCGATGCAGGGAATCGAACCCCGGACACTACGGATATGAGCCGTATGCTCTAACCATCTGAGCTACATCGCCACGCCAGAGCAGCAATCTTTAGCGTATTGTCCAGCGAATGTCAATATTTTTTGGGGAGGAGACGTAACAAGAAAAAAAAGGCCTCCCGGAAGCCAGGAAGCCTTTTCTCTATCTTGTAAGACTTGGGGAAGATACTACATCATACCACCCATGCCTCCCATGCCGCCCATTCCTGGAGGCATTCCAGCGGCAGCACCGCCGGCACCCTCTTCTTCAGGCTTTTCAGCGATCACACACTCGGTGGTCAACAACATTCCTGAAACGGAGGCCGCATTTTGCAGTGCGGTTCTGGTGACCTTGGCGGGATCGATGACTCCGGCAGCGATAAGATCTTCGTACTCCTCTTTTGCCGCGTTGAAGCCTTTGGCGCCTTCAAGGTTTTTCACAGCCTCAACGATGACAGAACCTTCGCGTCCTGCGTTGTTTGCGATCTGACGCACAGGCTCTTCAAGGGCCCTGAGGAGGATATTCTTGCCAACGCCTTGCTCGCCGGGCAGGTCAAGCTCAACAAGGGCCTTGAGGCAACGGATATAGGCAACGCCGCCACCGGGAACAACACCTTCTTCAACGGCGGCCCGTGTTGCGTTCAAGGCATCTTCAACGCGGGCCTTCTTCTCTTTCATCTCGATTTCGGTTGCCGCTCCAACGTTGATTACCGCGACACCTCCGATGAGTTTGGCCAGACGTTCCTGCAGCTTCTCGCGGTCATAGTCAGAGGTGGTATCTTCGATCTGGTTACGGATCTGCTTGACGCGGGCCTTCAGTTCTTCTTTGTCGCCGGCCCCGTCAACGATGGTGGTATTGTCTTTATCGGTAACAATGCGCTTGCAGGTTCCCAGATCGTTGATTGTCACATTTTCCAGCTTGATGCCAAGATCCTCGGTAATCACCTTGCCGCCGGTAAGAACAGCGATATCCTGAAGCATTGCCTTGCGACGATCACCAAAACCGGGTGCCTTGACCGCAGCGACATTCAGTGTCCCACGAAGCTTGTTGACAACCAGGGTTGCCAAAGCCTCTCCGTCGACATCCTCTGCAATGATGAAAAGCCCCTTGCCCATCTTGGCGACAGCCTCGAGTACCGGGAGGAGATCTTTCATGTTCGAGACCTTCTTCTCAACGAGGAGGATATAGGGGTCGTCCATCGAGACCTCCATACGATCAGGGTCGGTTACGAAGTAGGGCGAAAGGTAGCCGCGGTCAAACTGCATACCCTCAACCACGTCGAGGCTTGTGTCCATTGACTTGGCCTCTTCAACGGTAATAACGCCTTCTTTGCCGACCTTGTCCATCGCCTCTGCGATGATATTGCCGATGGTTTCATCGCTGTTGGCAGAGATGGTTCCAACCTGGGCAATCTCTTTCTGCTCTTTGGTTGGTGTGGCTATCTTGGCAAGCTCTGACACGACAACCTCAACGCCTTTATCGATACCACGCTTGATTTCCATTGGGTTGCCACCGGCAGCAACCAGCCGTACACCCTCTCGGTAGATTGCCTGAGCAAGAACGGTCGCCGTTGTGGTTCCGTCACCGGCAACGTCGGAGGTCTTTGAGGCAACCTCTTTTACCATTTGAGCACCCATATTCTCAAACTTGTCAGTAACTTCGACCTCTTTCGCAACGGTCACCCCATCTTTGGTGATGGTCGGCGCGCCAAAAGACTTTTCTATTAACACATTCCGTCCCTTGGGGCCTAAGGTTACCTTTACCGCATCAGCAAGGGTGTTGACACCTTTTAGAATAGACTCTCGAGCCTTGACACCGTATTTGATTTCTTTTCCAGCCATTATTTCTTTCTCCCTGTTATAACGAGATGAGTTATATGTTTGTGTTCAATTCCTGTTTGCTGCCTTTGCATGCATATCACTCGATGATGCCAAGGACATCGTCTTCACGCATAATCAGGTACTCTTCTCCGTCGAGTTTCACGTCAGTACCACCATATTTGGAAAAAAGCACCCTGTCGCCGGCGGAAACCTGCAGAGCCATCCTCTCGCCGTTGTCTGCCAGTTTTCCCGGGCCAACGGCGACAACCTCTCCCTCAGCCGGCTTTTCTTTTGCGCTGTCTGGTATAATGATTCCTCCAGCAGTTTTTTCTTCTTCCGCAAGTCTTTTCACCAAAAGACGATCATTCAATGGACGAATTTTCATTACTTCCTCCTGACTACAATTTGTTTTCAAAAAAAGAGAATATCGGAAAGATTCCCAGATGACATAAGCCCGTTTTCAAGGGCCTTTCGTTAACCACGGCAGAATATAGTCTTTGATTTTCAAAAATCAAGGGGATCCAAAAAAGAAAAAACGCAAGTGCTGGTCAACAAAATCTTCCGGGAAAAGTCTGTGCAGCTCAAGGTTCTGGCAGCAGACGTTCAAAACAGATGCGCAGGCTGTAGAGGAGCGGAGCTTTGCAAAAGATACGCTATGGGGGCGGAGTGCCGACGAAGGGCTGTACCAGGCGATAGTAGTCTGTGTCGGCTCTCCCTGAGATTTAGCCGACACGCACCACCCATTGAAACGGATCCTCCTTCCGACCATACTGAATTCCCTGGAGCTCCTCAAAAAGGCGCGCGGACAGCTCACCTGTCTTACCATCATGAATGACATGGGTCTCTCCCTGGTAAAACAGCTCTCCGACCGGCGAGATAACCGCTGCGGTGCCGGTACCAAAAACCTCTTTGAGGGTATTGTTTTGCTGTGCCTCAAGGACGTCATCAATCGAGATCCGCTCCTCTGCCACTTCGATGCCCCAGCGTTGCGCCAGCGTGATCACAGAGTCCCTGGTGATGCCACCGAGTATCGAACCCTCGAGCGGCGGGGTGATGAGCCTGTCACCGATACGAAAGAAGATATTTGAGGTGCCAACCTCCTCGACATATCTATGCTCGCAGGCATCAAGCCAGAGTACCTGAGCACAGCCTTCTTTCTTGGCTCGCTCGGAAATATAAAGGGATGCCGCGTAGTTTCCGGATGTCTTGACGTTGCCCACACCGCCCTTTACCGAGCGGGAATATTGGTCTTCAACATAGATCCTGGTCGGGTTGAAGCCCTCCGCGTAATAGGCGGCAACCGGTGAAAGTATGATGAAAAAATAGTACTCGTTCGAGGGTTTGACACCGAGCACAGGCTGTACCCCAATCATTGTCGGGCGGATATAGAGGCTGGAGCCAGCCTGGGCGGGAACCCAATCCCTTTCCAGATAGACAAGCGACTTGAGGGCCTTGAGCACTTTGGCTATTGGGATCCTTGGCATGCACATGCGCAGTGCCGAGGTATTCATGCGCTCAAAGTTGTCAAGCGGACGAAACAGGTAGAGCTGACCATCATCACCCTTAAAGGCCTTCAGACCTTCAAAGATTGCCTGACCATAATGAAAAACCACGGTTGATGGATCCAGGGAAAACGGCTGGTATGGGCATATTTTCGCCCCGTGCCAACCGTCTTTTTGCGTCCAACGCATAAAAAACATGTGGTCGGTGAAATGCGCGCCAAACCCGAGGTTATCCGGTGCCGGCTTGTCCTTCATCTTTTTCGGATCGGCTTTTTCAAGCGCAATATCAAGGTCTTCCCACATTGGCATAATCTCCTCATCTCGAGTATCGTTCTCTCCGGCAGGAGGTGAAAAACAGAACCTGCCCTTCTCTTTTTTGCCCCAATCGACTCAGGCCAGAAGGATACTCCAGCTTGATGAGCAAATGCAACTCAAATCACCTTCTCAGGGGCGTGTGCTAGAGCGCTGTAGACCCGAAGCCTGTTTTCTGAGCAGCATCCTGGCCTTATGTTTATTCTTCAGAGGGTTCTTTCAGACAGAAAGCTATTTTTGAGAATCTCGCTTTTTGCAAATCAGTGGGCTATAATGGGCCGACAATGGAATGCATTTTTATCCTAACGGTGAATCATAGACAAGGGCTGTTGCGTTCGGTCGGGGCCCTGTCTCCAGAGAACAGTTAAGAATGACAGAGCAATCACAACAGATACATACGGAAACCCGCTCCAGACAGGCAAAGAAATATTTTCTTGTCGTCTTCGTTATCTCCATCTTTTTTTTTGGCAGGATACTCTGGCCTTTTTGGTCGATCCTTGTACTTGGTTTTTTGCTGACCAACCTGTTTCGGCCTATTTATCTGTTTCTGGCGCGCAGGATGCCGGATGCCGTCGCCTCGGTACTCACCTGTCTGCTGATTATTGCCATCGTCATCATTCCGCTGATGTTCTTTGTCTTTTCGCTCGCCGATGAAGCGCTCAACCTTTACACCTGGGGACGTGACAGCCGGGTGGGACTCAAGCTGCAGAACTTCTTGCAGGAGAGTCCTCTGATTTTCAAACTGCAGGAGCAGCTGCAGGAGGTCGGTTTCACCTTTGATCCTTCCCAGATATCCGGCTCCTTCACCTATCTGGTGAAAAAAGGTGGTCTGTTTCTATACAATCAGGCAAGTGGCTGGGCTGCGAATATACTCCAGTTTCTGTTTCTGTTTTTTATTATGGTGCTGATCATCTTCTTTCTGCTCATCGATCAACCCAAGCTGATAGCGCATATGATGCGGCTCTCCCCGCTGCCCGAGAGTGAGAACCATCTGCTCATCGAGAAATTTCAGGAGATAGCAAATGCCATACTCAAAGGAAACGGTATTTGCGGTCTGATTCAAGGGATTCTGGCTGGAGCTGTCTTTTCGATCATGGGGCTCAATTCTCCACTGCTCTGGGGTTCGATCATGGCAATCCTGGCCTTTTTACCGATCTTTGGTATAGGGTTGGTGATGATTCCAACCGCCGGCTATCTCCTGCTGGTGGGAAAAGTCGGACAGGCTGTTTTTCTCTTTTTCTTCTATCTGATCCTCTCTTTCTCGGTTGAGTATATCATCAAACCGAAGATGGTCGGGGAGCAGGTCAAGATGCATACCCTGCTGGTTTTTCTCTCTATTATCGGTGGTCTCAGCGTCTATGGTATCCTTGGTATAATCTACGGACCATTGATCATTACCGCCTTTCTCACCCTTTCAGATATCTATCTGGAAAACTATGAGACGTAGCCTCACAAGGCGCGTTTGGCTTCGGTCACACAAACAAATAGATATATTTCCTTATAAAGGGAGGTCGAAAATTATGACAGAGGAATTGCAGGCCGATATTGGCTTTATCGGTACCGGTGTTATGGGCAAAAGTATGGCGGCTCACCTGTTAAAGGCCGGGTTCAAGGTCAACATCTTCACCAGAACCAGGGGTAAGGCAGAAGCCCTGCTTGATCAGGGGGCCCTCTGGTACAACAGCCCGGGCGAGGTTGCGGCTCGCTCCGATATCATCATTACGATGGTCGGTTACCCCAGCGACGTCGAAGAGGTCTATCTGCAGGATGGCGGTATCGTCAGCAGTTGCGCTTCGGGGAATATCATTGTCGATATGACGACATCGAGCCCGCAGCTGGCCGCAGCCATTTATGAGGCGGCAAGGAAAAGGGGTGTTCACAGCCTTGACGCCCCTGTTTCCGGAGGGGATGTCGGGGCAAAAAATGCCACTCTATCGATTATGGTGGGTGGAGACCGGGAGATCTTTGAAAAGGTCCTGCCTGTTTTCAGGCTGATGGGCAAAAATATCGTCTATCAGGGCAAGGCGGGCAGCGGCCAGCATTGCAAAATGGCCAATCAGATTGCCATAGCCTCTACGATGATGGGGGTTTGTGAGGCCATACGCTACAGCGAAAAATCCGGGTTGAATCCGCATACTGTTCTGCAAAGTATTGAAACGGGGGCCGCCGGAAGCTGGTCTCTGACGAACCTTGCCCCGCGGATGATGCAGGGCAACTTCGAACCGGGATTTTACGTCAAGCATTTTATCAAGGATATGACAATAGCGGTTGATTCCTGCCGCGACCTGGGGCTTTCTGCCGAAGGCCTGGCCCTGGCAAAGTCTCTCTATGAACGGCTGGCGGCAGAGGGCGGCGAAAACCTTGGCACACAGGCCCTGTACACCTGTTACAGGTAATATTCCTCAGGGCAGGGCAATGCCTTTATCGTGGATTTTTAGAGATTCCAGGATCCCGTCGAATGGCCTGTAACCTGGACATATTTGAATATCGCGACTATCTGCGAAAAAGATACGGAGAGGTCCTGTACAGGATCCCTGTTGATACCGGGGCAAGCTGCCCCAACCGCGGGGCAGACGGTTCCGGTGGTTGCACGTTCTGTGGGGAGGATGGCTCCAGGGCGGCACAGCTCGGAGAGGCAAAAGACCTTGGCCGGCAGCTGGAGCTGGGTGTCAGGTTTGCTGAAAGGCGCTATAAGGCAAATGCCTTTATGGCCTATCTCCAAGCCTTTACCTGCACCTTCCAGCAGGTGGAGCTCCTGGATGCGCAGGTTCGCCAGATCCTGGGGCAGAAGGGTATTCGGGCAATCACCTTTGGAACCCGCCCTGATTGCCTTACCCCGAAGGTGCTTGATTATCTGCAGACATTGCAGCAGCGAGTTGATGTCTGGGTTGAGCTGGGCGTACAGAGCATACATGACACCACTCTTGCAAGAATCAACCGGGGGCACGACTGGCAGTGCAGCAAACGGGCCATACAGGAGCTTGAGCGACGAGGTCTGTCGTGTGCGGTGCATCTTATCCTCGGGCTGCCTGGTGAAACCGTTGATGATATGAGGGCCTCGATCGATGCGGTCTGTTCGCTGCCGGTTCTTGCCCTGAAGCTGCATAACCTGCACATTGTAAAAGACACCCGTCTGGCCGAAGAGTTTGCTGCGGCACCTTTCCCCGTCTATGACGAGCACAGCTATTGTGAGCTTTTGCTTGAGCTGCTGCCGTTTATTCCGGCAGGTATTGCCATTATCCGCCTGAATACCGATACTGCAGAGGACAGATTGGTTGCCCCCCGCTGGAGCATGTCAAAGGGCCAGTTCCGCAGATTTCTGGCCAGACAGATGCGGGCGAGAAACGTTGTTCAGGGCCAGGCGGTTCGCGGCCGGCATTTCCCGGTAAAAGCCGCACAGCTGAAGACCTCGTCTGCGGAACCTGTAACCACCGACGATGGATCAATTACCTTTTACAATGCGGCCATAAAAGAGCATTACCACAGCCTGGCCGGTGCCCGATCGGAGGCGGAAAAAACCTATATCAACCCGGGAAGGCTGGTACAGAGACTGCATAAGAGAAAGATCCGCCTGCTTGATATCTGCTTTGGCCTTGGCTATAACAGCCTGCTCGCCTGTGAGCGATGCCTGGAGATCGGTGGACGGCTGGACATTACCGCCCTTGAAATGGATACAACCGTTGTCGAGCAGGCTGCACGGAGGATGATAATGCCGGATGCGGCGTTGAATTGGAAAGCCTGCCTGCGCGCTCTTGTCGATTCAGGGCGGTGGTCTGAAAAGGGCTGTTCGATCAGAATACTCTGGGGGGATGCCCGGTATACGGTGGGCACGCTTTCCGGTGTCTTTGATCTGATCTGGCTGGATGCCTTTTCCAGCCAGCGGAACAGCGAGTTATGGACCGTTGATTTTTTCAGGAAACTCTCTGCATTGCTGGCGGTTGATGGCGCGCTACTGACCTACAGCGCGGCGATTCCGGTCCGCTCGGGGCTGTTGCAGGCCGGTTTTTTCGTTGGCAAAACCGAGCCCTTTGGCAAGGTGCAGGGCGGCACCATCGCCACCCTCGATCCGCGGTATATCAGCCGTCATCTCAGTGAAAAGGAGCGCTCCCTTATTGCCTCCCGGCGGGGCACCCCTTACCGGGACCCTTCTGGTACGCGGACCAACCGGGAAATTCTCCGGGCCAGGGAGTATGAGATTGTCCAGAGAAAATATCCCGAGCGTCTTGTCTCTTGAGTTGTGAACACATTGTTTATTCGAGAAAAAGTGTCGTTGGTGATTGCCGATGTCAGACCTTGGTGAAAGAGATACTATCGCGGTCTTTCTGCTGCCGATCGAGAGCTGGGACGCCTGCCAGATACCAGCTGATGAGATCGATGACCTATTCCATGAGAGCGAGCGGCTGCGCTTTCAGCGTATTCTGCACCAGGACAAAAAAAATGAATTTATCGCCTCACGATTGTTGCTGCGTTTTCTGCTCACCCGGTACACCTCCTATGACGCAACCTGTATAGAAACGATTCCCGATAGGCTGGGCAGACCGTTCTGGTTCTTCAACGGGCAGCCGATTGACTATTATTTCAGCCTTTCACACACAAAGAAGATGGTCTGCTGCAGTCTTGGCAGATACCCGGAAACGGGCTGCGATATCGAGAGAATTACAGGGAGAAAAAACCAGCAGGCCCTGGCAAAAAAAATTATGAACAGTGAAGAATACCAGCGGTACTTAAGGCTCTCTTCAGCAGAGCAGCTGGAGTTCTTCTTCCGGACCTGGTCGTTGAAAGAGGCCTATGTCAAGGCCCTGGGCACTGGTGTCCGTTTTTCTCTGTCTGCGTTGAATCTGGCGAACAGGGCAATGCAGAATGGGATCTTTTCTGTCAGTTCCCAACAGCTGGGCACGAGTTGCTGCGGGCGATCCTTTGCCTTTTTCAGCGCTGTTGTCAACGACCAATACAGCCTCGGCATTGCCACATCGCTTGCAGAGGCGCGGATCTCTTTTTGCTGTCTGCAGCTCGAAGGGTCGAACATTTCCGAGACAGCCCTTGAGAGCAATTCGTATCTCCGATAAGTTTTTTTCGGCACCTTCTTGGATTTCTTATCGAAGTTCCCGATTAAGACAGTCTGTAGTGGCCGCGTTTATAGAGCTCGTAGACAATCTTTGCCTCATGTCGGGCGTCGTCGAGGGCCCTGTGACTTTCAACGTAGCCGGTATCTCCAAAAAGAAAATCCCAGGTTTCTTCAACCCTTGGCCATTTAGGCTCGTTTTTACCCGGTATCGGGGGCAGATTGACCACCGGTGTTGCTGCCAGCATAGGGCAGGGCAGCGGTGTGAAAACGAAGGATCTTGCCCGGAGAAAGGGCAGGTCAAAGGCCGCATTGTACGCGGTAACCCCGGCCGGATACTTGTCGAGCACCTTCTGGATCTGTGCAAAGCGGTCTTCGAGCAGCGGGGCCTGCTCGACGGCCTTAAAGCTCAGACTCGAGTTTTGAAATATCCAGCCGTAGGGAGGATCCAGATGGCGAGGACCAAATCCTGGTTCCCGAATCACACTGTCAAATTCCTCTTCGATTTTTCCGGTGTTCAAATCCAGGCTGACAATACCGATCTCGACAATCAGGCCATTCTGGTTCAAGAAGCCTGTCGTCTCGATATCGACAATCAAAATAACCGGTCTCTTCTCGCCGAAAAGGCTCATTTGCATTGCCATGTCTTTGCTCGCTTTTAAAGGTTTTTGTTGCGAGCCTTGCATTTTCCAGAGGGTACAGCACCACGAATATCACTCTGATGCTTGGCGATGGAAACAATGGCTTTTCCTATGGCTACGGCCTCTTCGGCCGGAGTATCCGGGTGCAGTTTTTCGGCCTCATCGATGATGGCTTGAAAGGCCTTGGAAATTTTTTCTGTTGCCAGCATAAAGTACCTCCAAAGATGAATATATGTAAACGTTTCGTTGCGGCGTACCTTCGAAAGCATTTTCCTGCGATTCGAAGATGTGAAAAAGACACTTCTCTCTCCCACACACCGGTCAGATATGTTCAGAGGAACGGGTCTTGGGAAGAGTTGTTTTATCGTAATACCTCCGGCTTGACTATTGGTGTTGCATTATCTGCACAAAAAAACGGTGAATCCTTATCCATCCTTAAGAGCTTTCCCTTGATGATGAATGGAATAACAACCAGCTTATCTCGAAAAGCAATCTCTTCAGAGATCTTGAATGGAGCTCCGGCTAAGGCATATTTTCCATAAATACGGGATTTGATCTTGCCCAATTCAGATAAAGCCGTTGGATTTTGATTTGTATAGGCGGTGTGAAATATTCCTGCCCATGGAAATCCTGGTTTTGTATTGAGAATCGGCGAGTTACAACAGGAAGTTGCCCAGCGGTACGTCCCCTCTTCAGAGAGAAGATAGCATTTCAATGTATCGAGACCTTGGAGTATCTCAATCTCTTTTGGATAGGCTGGAATAACTTCAGATCCTCCATACGGATCCAGTATGTCTGTACGTTTAATTTTTTCAACATACGTCTGGCAGTCGTTGCAATAACAGACCAAACGCCCTGGTGTGTTCTTCGGGAAGGATCTCAGTCTGGCTATAAAGGCTCCACAATCACAAGATATCTTCATGTGTCTATTTCCTCCCTAAGACCTCCTCATGCATACATTGATAATACTCTTTTATTCAGATGCAAAAAAAATCTCGGAATTGGTTGAGAGGCTTGAAGCTGTTTCCATCAGAGCTTGTTTTGCATGGCAATATATGCTATCAACACCTGTTGTACTGCCTGCATAGCCTTTTGTCTGTGAAGCCCTGCGATTGAATATTTGTTTATCCCCTTCTTGACGTTGGTTGCAGTACAATCGATGGCCACAGGCCCGAAAGATGACAACCCCTTCTACAATAGTATAACGGAGATAAGAGATGAATGGCAACCTTATACAGCGGACTCAGTCTGCCTACGACTATCCCCTGCTGATAAAAAACCTGTTTCTGGCCCCGGTCGTGGATAATCCGGCTGCTGAAATTGTCTATCGCGACCAACGTCGTTTTACATATGCGGATTTCAGGAAAAGGGTCCGACGTCTGGCCAATGTCCTGACAGATATGGGGGTGAAGCCGGGTGATACGGTTGCGGTAATGGATTGGGATAGTAACAGATACCTCGAATGCTACTATGCGGTTCCGATGCTGGGTGCCGTCCTCCATATGGTCAACATAAAGTTGAGCCCCGAGCAGATCATCTACACCATTGACCATGCCGAAGATGACTATCTGCTGATCCACGAAGAGTTTCTGCCGATCCTCGATCAGATCAAGGGTCGAATCAGTACGGTGAAAGAGATCATTCTTCTGCGTGATGAACCAGCCGATACAACGGCTGATATTTCGCTGACCACAGCCGGAGAGTACGAAGAGCTTCTTGCCCGGGCCAGCGATGCGTTTGAATTTGCCGACTTTGACGAAAACACACGGGCCACGACCTTTTATACCACCGGGACAACCGGCCTTCCCAAGGGGGTCTATTTTAGCCATCGGCAGCTTGTTCTGCATACGCTTGGTGGTATTTGCGCCTTTAGTTCCTCGCCGGTCCAGGGGCGTATGCATCAGGGAGATGTCTATATGCCGATAACTCCAATGTTTCACGTGCACGCCTGGGGGATGCCCTATATGGCGACCACAATTGGCATGAAACAGGTCTATCCCGGGAAATATGCCCCGACAACCCTGCTGGCCCTGCTCAAGAACGAAAAGGTTACCTTTTCCCACTGTGTTCCGACCATTTTGAGCATGCTGATGGCCAGTCCCGATTTCAAGGAGGTCGATCTCTCAAACTGGAAGGTTGTCATTGGTGGTGCAGCCTTGCCAAAGAAGATGTGTCAGGATGCCAAGGCTGCCGGAATAGATATCTTTTCCGGCTATGGCATGTCAGAGACCTGTCCGGTTCTGAGCGTGGCCCATATTACCGATCAGCAGCTCAGTGATGAAGAGGATACCGAGATACGCTGCAAGGCCGGTAGACCAATCGTTCTGACCCAGATCCGTGTCGTTGATGAGGATATGCACGACGTTCCGGCAGATGGCAAAAGTGTCGGAGAGATTGTCGTCCGCTCGCCCTGGTTGACGCAGGGCTACTGGAAAGACAAGACCAACTCAGAGTGCCTGTGGCAGGGCGGTTATCTTCATACAGGCGATGTGGCAACCAGAGATGATAAAAACTTCCTCAGAATAACTGACAGGATGAAAGATGTTATCAAGGTCGGGGGCGAATGGCTGTCTTCATTGGAGCTTGAGGATATTATCAAACTGCATCCTCGGGTAGCAGAGGTCGCTGTTATCGGGGCCGGTGATGATACGTGGGGAGAGAGGCCCCTGGCGCTTGTTGTTTTGCAGGATAGAAGCCTCCCCCTCAACGGAAAAGAGATTGTTCGTCATGTCAAGGCCTTTATCGATAACGGCCTGATGAGCAGGCTGGCACTGTTGATGAAGATCCGCTTTGTCGAGCAGATCGACAAGACCAGTGTCGGCAAGATCGATAAAAAAGAGCTGCGCAGCAAATATCTGTAGATTCTCTGAGCAGGATATGGTCTGCACCCTTTGTCAGGGATCGCGTTGGCCGCTGTGTTTGTCGCTGAAGCCCCGGTTTTTCGATATAAAACGAAGAGGCCGGGGCCGATAAGCAAGGGTCTTGTCGCCAATTACCAGCGGAAATAGTACCAGAACTCTCTGTCCCGGTACCGGGGCGCTCTCTTTTTCTCCAGGACAACGACAACCTCTCTGACGATAAAGTTGCCATTGAGCCGTATCTGCCAGCGACCATGGCTGCTGCAGGAGGGGTTGTACAGATGTACTGTATCAAAGGAATAGCGCCGGTGGTTACGAAAATCTCTTGGAAAACCTGCGACCCTGAACTGTTCACCTCTCTCCTGGCCAACCCTGAGGGCAGCCCTTCCCCTGCCGTATTTTGATTTGGCCACCAGCACGACCTTGCGTAAATTGTAGTCTCTCAGACGCAGCCAGGGATACTGGGCCTTGAAGCTTTTCTTCAGATAGAGTGTTGCCTCACTGTCCCTGAAGCCTCGGATATGACTGTCGGCAAAGTCTATCGAGTATCGTTCCACCGCGGATGCCAGCCCGGGGAGAAGGATGATCATACAGAGGACAGTGACTCTCTTCGGGAGGAATGCATGTGCCCGTTTTTTATGATGTTGCTTTGCTGTAAAGCCAGGATCTTTCTTTCTTGAATTTTTCATGGTGCACCTCTCTGGTCTCTGTTGTTGGCTTTGCACAACCTCTTTGAGAGGCACTGTAGAACGGGCTGCTCAGAAATTCACTGGACAGCGGGCGACTTCGCCCTGCTTTTCGGGGTGATGTCGACCCGATGTCTTTTGCCTTTTCCCCTTGTGTTGACTGCTGCCTGAATGTTAAAGAGAGGAGGCGTGCCCCTTGTATCGGCAAGCTGCCCGCCTGAGGGCGGTTTTTCCGAATAAATCAGGACAATGAGAGATAATTTTTTACAAGAGGATCTGCTATGAGCCCTTCAAATACCTGGACAAAGTCAGGATGGAAAGAGCACCCCGTTCTGCAACAGCCGATCTGGCCGGATCAGAAGGCAGTGGATAATGTTTCCCTGGAACTCTCCTCTCTACCGCCGCTCGTCTTTGCCGGAGAGATCCGTTCTCTGAAAAAGATGCTGGCCAGGGCGGTCCGAGGAGAGGCCTTTCTTCTGCAGGGCGGAGATTGCTCGGAGAGCTTTGCCCATATAACGGCACCTCAAATCCGGGAGACCCTGAAGGTCCTGCTGCAGATGGCCATCGTCCTGACCTATGCCGGCGGCAAGCCTGTTATCAAGGTTGGGCGTATGGCCGGTCAGTTTGCCAAACCGCGTTCTTCGGATACGGAAAGCCGGGACGGCCTTGTATTGCCCTCCTATCGTGGTGATATGGTCAATGCGATCGACTTTACCGCCGAGGCACGGGTTCCCAAACCCGAGCTGATGCTGAAGGGCTACAATATGGCCGCTGCGACCATGAATCTGGTCCGGGCCTTTACCCGCGGTGGTTTTGGTTCCCTGCAGCGCGTCCAGGCCTGGAATCAGGAGTTTGTCGCCGGTTCCCCGATGGGACGCAGCTATGACCGGCTGGCAAAGCAGATCAGTGAAGCGATCCTCTTTATGGAGACCATCGGCATGCCGGCGGATACCCCGCAGATAAACCAGACCCAGCTCTTCACCTCCCATGAGGCCCTGCTTTTACCGTACGAAGAGGCGATGACCCGGCAGGACCATATCTCTGGCAACTGGTATGACTGTTCCGCCCATCTGGTCTGGATCGGAGAACGGACACGCCTGCTTGACGGGGCGCATGTTGAGTTTCTTCGCGGTGTGCATAACCCGCTCGGCATCAAGCTTGGACCGTCCTTTGACATCGACGATGTGAAAAAACTCGTCGAGCGACTCAACCCGGAAAACGAGCCGGGACGGATCACCCTGATCACACGGCTCGGATGCGAGAAGGTGGAAACCATTCTGCCGCCCCTGCTGCGGGAGATGAAGCGGGAGGGCAGCAACATCGTCTGGAGCTGTGATCCGATGCACGCCAACACCTATACGGCAACGACCGGGCATAAGACGAGGAATTTCAACGATATTCTCAAAGAAATAACCGGTTTTTTCGAGGCAAACTGGGCGGAAGGAACCGTTCCCGGAGGGATTCATCTGGAGATGACCGGCAATAACGTTACCGAGTGTACCGGCGGAGCCCATAATATCGTCGACGAACAGCTGGCAGCAAATTACGCGACCACCTGTGATCCACGGCTGAATGCCGAGCAGAGTCTTGAGGTGGCCTTTCAGATCGCGGAGATGATTCGAACCTGACCTGGAGCTCTCAGCGACAGAGTTTTTTGAGTGATCTTGATATTTGATTTGAAATCAATAGGTTAAGCATTCAATAAAGACTCATGAGAAATTCGGGTTCAATGGCTTCTCCAGCACATGTCGGGAACAGTTGTGAACTGTGTTCAACGCCCCAATATTACATTTCAGTAATCTTTCTTGACGACTTTTTCTCAGCGTTTACCTTGTCCCCCAGAGCTCGTTGTACAACGTTTACTGAGGCCTTTGCGGTTTGAACGTCAAAGGTCTGAAACACATTTCGGAGAAACGCAATGAATACAAGAAAGATGACACAATCAGTTGTTGGCTTTTTCAGTCTTTTCTTCTTGATTTTGTATACGCTGGATTCGGCTCCGGTCTTTGCCAGAGCAGATCTTACCGGTGATATGGCGCTGCTGGACAGATCGTCGAAGGCCTTTGTCAATGTGGTAAAAAAGGCAAAAAAGGCCGTTGTCCATATCAAGGTGGAAAAGACAAAAAAGGCTGGTTACAGCGATGATCTTCAGGAGATGTTTGGCCATCCCTTTTTTGACCAGTTTTTTGGCCCTCAGTTCAAGCATCGCCGCCCTCAGCCCAGGGAGTATGTTCAGGAAGGGCAGGGCTCTGGTTTTATCATCAGCCCGGAGGGATACATCCTGACCAACAGTCACGTGGTGGGGGATGCCGATACGATCCGGGTGCGTCTGCCCGACGATCGGGAATTCAAGGCCGAGATCGTCGGTACGGATCCACAGAGTGATGTCGCGCTTATCAAGATCGAAGACGCCGATAATTTACCGGTTTTGCCCCTGGGAGATTCCTCGAAGCTTGAGGTGGCGGAATGGGTTATCGCCATCGGTAATCCCTTTGGCCTGAGCCAGACCGTGACCCTTGGCGTTGTCAGCGCAACCGGCAGATCCGGTATAGGAATAAATGATTATGAAAACTTCATCCAGACCGACGCGGCGATAAACCCGGGGAACAGTGGCGGTCCTCTTATCAACAGCCGCGGTGAAGCGGTGGGTATCAATACGGCCCTGTTTTCGAAGACCGGTGGCTATATGGGGATTGGTTTTGCGATCCCGATCAATATGGCCAAATCCATTGAACAGCAGCTGCAAAAGCATGGCAAGGTACATCGGGGCTGGCTCGGCGTAGTGATTCAGGATGTCAACAAGGAGCTGGCAAGGTCTTTCGGTCTCAAAGAGGCCCGCGGAGTCCTGATCAGTGAGGTTCAGCCGGACAGCCCGGCAGAGGCTGCAGGGATCAAGCGGGATGACATTATTGTCCGGCTCAATGGTGAAGAGATCGATGACGCCTCGGATCTGCGGAACAAGGTCGCTCTCCTGAGGCCTGAGAGCACCGCCTCTGTTTCTGTGCTGCGTGACGGCAAAGAGAAAAAAATCCGGGTGGCCATCGGCCAACGGCCTTCTGACGATGATGGTCGTCTTGGCAGCAGCAAGATAAAGTCACTGCAGGATTATGGTCTTACCCTGCAGGAACTGACCAAAGAGCTGGCTGAACGTTTCGACTATGAAACCGACAGCGGCCTTATTGTAAGCAATGTCGAACCAGGCAGCCCTGCGGCAAGGGCCGGCCTGAAACCCGGCCAGCTGGTTGAAGAGGTCAACAGAAAGCCGGTCAACAGCCTTGCCGATTTGAAGGCGGCCATTGGTCAGTCACGTGATCCGGGAAATATCCTGCTCAGGGTACGCTCAGGAAATTACGCGACCTATGTTGTGCTGGAGAGCAGGGACTAACCCTTGGCTCTGAGTCTCCTGTATTGCCGGAATCCCCTGATTTTTTGAGGATTCCGGCAAAACCCCTGTCGAGAGTACATCGAGTCCTACACCTTGGCAAACTCCTGGCGGCGCTTTTTGGCGATAAGCTCAAAGATCTTTACAATCACTGGCAATTTTTCGAGGTCTTTTGTGGCGATTCTGCGCAGGACAACGTCACTCTTTGCCCGTACCGTTGCGGTACGTCTCCCGGGTTCTCCGAAATAGGCAATCTCACCGAATAGCATCCCCGCATGCATGGTCGACAGCAGTTGGTTCTCGGCGCTCAGGACCTCGACGGTTCCGGAGTCGATATGGTACACCCCATCGGGAATGCTGCCATATTCGACGATGACCTCCCCCGCTTTGTGCCATTCAAGTTTGAAGTATTGTTCCCATTCGGTGTCGACGACAAGGGTCTGATACAGATCCGGGTGGATTGCCTTGAACAGCTCGTTTGAGAGATGGTGCAGACGCCTGCCAAGCGGGTTCTGCTTCTTTTCCGTCAGCGTTATCCCGACCCTGGCAAAGTCAGGTCCAGGGGTCGGATTTTCCCGGATATATTCGAGTATCCGCTGTATTCCGGTATCCGTCTTGCCGGTCATTTTCTCGAACAGCTCCTGGGCCTTTGTAAGGCCACTGCGAACTATCGGGAAGTTGGGGATACGGTTTGTCAAACGATTTCCGGAGAAAAAGGCCATCGCCTGATTTTTCATCATGATGAATTGATCTAATTCTTCTTCGGCAATTGTCGGGCTGCACTGGTGGATGCCGGGAGCATACAGGGTGAAGAGGTGCATCGGATGCTGGACACTGGTCAGACCGACCTTGGCCATATCAACGATATTCCTTTCAAAACCACGTTGATGTATGGCAATGTCACGGTCCATCAGCAGGATTGTTCCGAAAAAATCACACAGCTCTTCAAGCCGCTTGGCGGTGGCAAAACTTGTGCCGAATTTGACGATATTCGACCCAAGCCTGGACTCAACGATTTCGCCGAGAAGTATTCCTATTCTCGTTGCAATGAGCTGGCCTTCTTCAACGGCCCTGGCCAGAGTCAAGGCGACTCGCAGGGCACGGGTACAGATTCCGTCACGCCCCTCTCCCTGGCGTTTATCAAAAACAATCAAACAGCCGTCGCCGGCCGACAGTTCTATCTCAAGAGGGTGGTTTTCTTCGGTGTCAATCAGCTCAGAGATTTGTCTGTTGTAGCTTGTCAGAAAATCCCGGATCTCGGTTGGCGACATATTCGAGGAGATCCGCGAATAGCCGACCATATCGGCCAGCAGGATTACGACTTCCCGTTCCGTTTCCTTGGCTTGTGGCTTGTTGAGCATATTACGAGTTATTGAGTTGCCGTTTTGTCTCTTGTCGTCTGCAAAAACAGATATTCCTGTGGAGGACACGCCTTGATAAACCGCTCTTGATCAGGCATAACGGTTTGTGTTGACAGGGCTTTTCCTGTCGCGGCCCTGAGGTTTTCAAAAGAGTGTTTCCATAAGCTGCTGGACCCTGTTGACCCCGACAAGCTCGATGTCAGGTTGCCAATTGAGCCGTTCCATATTGCTGATGGGCAGTATAACCCTTGAAAAACCGAGACGTTCTGCCTCTCGTACCCGTTGGTCAGCCTGTCCAATGGCCCGAATTTCACCGGCAAGGCCAATCTCACCGCAGACAACGGTCGCTGAGGCAATCTCCTTTTCCAGAAGGCTTGAGCTCAGAGCGCAGACGACCCCCAGATCCAGCCCCGGTTCGTCTATGCGGATGCCTCCGGCGATGTTCAGAAAGACGTCGTGTCCGTACATATCGAGCCCGCCCTTCTTTTCAAGTACCGCACAGAGAAGAGAGAGGCGCTGCTGATCCGTACCGATGGCCGTTCGCCGGGCCATGCCCAGATTTGTCGGGCTGACAAGGGCCTGCACCTCGACCAGAATCGGTCTGGTTCCTTCAACACTGGGGACGACCACCGAGCCTGGCTCTCCGAGAGGCCGCTCTGCCAGAAAGAGCTCGGAAGGATTTTCCACCTGGATCAAGCCCTCCTCTTTCATCTCAAAGACACCAATCTCGTTGGTCGAACCAAAACGATTTTTAACCGTGCGCAGAATGCGAAAGACCTGACTGCGGTCCCCTTCGAAGTAGAGGACGGTATCCACCATATGTTCAAGGATCTTGGGTCCGGCAATAGTGCCTTCCTTGGTGACATGTCCGACAAGGACGACCGGTATCCCTGACTCCTTGGCAAAACTGAGAAGCTTATGGGCAGATTCCCGTACCTGTGTTACCGAGCCGGGAGAGGAGGATATCTCGGCACTGGTAAGCGTCTGTATCGAATCTACCGCCAAAAGGGCCGGCTGTAAATCCCTTGCCATGGCGATGATGGCTTCAACCCGGTTTTCGGTCGCCAGATATTGTCCCTGATCGAGTGTTCCCAGGCGTTTTGCCCGCATTTTGATCTGCCGGGCAGATTCTTCGCCGGAGGCATACAAAGCCTTGGCCGATTTTTGGGCTATTTTGTCGAGTAGATGAAGAATCAGCGTTGATTTGCCAATCCCTGGTTCGCCTCCGATCAAGATCACCGAACCGGGAACAATTCCGCCCCCCAGAACCCGATCAAGCTCCTCAATATCGCTCCGGATACGTTCTTCATCTTTGTCTGGGGCATTCTTCAAGGGTACTGGCGCATTTACCGGCAGCGGGCCTGGATTGAGTGGGGCAATTTTTTCTTCGGCAAGACTTTCCCATTGGCCGCAATCGGGGCAGCGCCCCAGCCATTTAACGCTTTGATAGCCACATTGCTGGCAGGCGAAGACGGTCTTATCCTTTTTTTTATGCAAGCTGTTCACCATCGTAACGATTAAACATTTCTGAAGATACCTTGCGGAAAGGCAAACTTAAAAGGAGCGTCCGCAAGGTAAAGAACAGGATCTTTCCTGAGGGGGCGTTGAATAATAAGGTTTTTCAATCAAGGCATACGAAAAATTGTACCGCAGGCGTATGGCTGATATTCCGGGGATACATTTTACGTATAACGTAGAGATTGTCAGAACAGGCAATTATTCAAGTACCCTTTACACATTTGACAAAAACGCTATATTAAGCGGTCTGTAGCCGGGAGGGTGCTCTCTGGGAGCCCCCGACTTGGCCTGGAAGACCGAATAGAGGCGACCGATACATTGCAAGGGGCTGGTGTCCTGGCCTTCAGAGGTAGAGAACCCTATCCAAACCCTTATTATACCAGGAAACATGCTTACAAGGCAAGGCTATCATCAGCATACGACAGTTGCGTGGTATCCATTTCACAAGGCGGCCTGGTTTATCCTGCGTCATCCCAGGCTGCTCGGCTGGAGCCTGCTGCTGGTTGGTGTTACGGTCTGTCTCTCCTGGCTGGGGTACTATTTTGCCGTCGATTGTATGGACAGGCTCACAGAGCATTTTTTTTCTTCTGTCGAGGCTGGCGATTCGTTTTGGGGCTGGCTGGAAAGAAAGGCCCTCTCTGTCGGGGAGTGGCTGTATCGTCTCTTCTCCAGGTTCTTCGCCTTTTATCTCTCTTTTTTGCTTGCCTATAGCCTTACAACCCCCGGTTATGCCTTTCTTAGTTTCGCTTCGGAAAAGATGTATGCGGGTGCCGATGTTGATCCCGAGGATGCCTGGAGTTTGAAGGGGCTTTGTCTCGACCTCCTCGAAGGCTTGAAAATGGTATGTCTGGGGCTTGTCGTTACCCTGATTGCCGTTGTCATCAACCTTGTTCCAGGGCTTGGGCAGATCGCTGTTTTTTTACTCTACACCTTTACTGCGGCACTGATGTTTCTTGACTATCCGGCATCAAGACGGAGGTGGGTTCTGAAAAAGAAATTGTCATGGCTGTTGCAACATCCCGGGCCGTCGTTTCGTCTGGGCCTGTTGCCGGCTGTCGTTGGCATGATCCCTGTGGTACATATCTTTCTGATGGCCCTTCTGTTCCCCATCCTTACGGTGTCTGCGACCTTGAATTTTCTCTCCATTGAAAGCCGTCGCTGGAGATAACCCTCAATCGGGACGAAAGCTTATGGGACAGGAAATAGAAAGAAAATTCCTTGTAACAGGAGACGGCTGGCGTCATCTGGATGCAGGGGAGGAGTATTGCCAGGGCTATCTGAATTCCGGAGATCAGACCACGGTACGCGTGAGAACCATCGGCGAGCGCGGCTTTATCACGGTCAAAGGCCCCAGCGAGGGGTACAGCAGGCTGGAGTTCGAATATGAGATACCCTCTCAAGAGGCAAAACTGATGCTCGAGGGCCTCTGTCGCAAACCGCTTATTCGTAAGAGACGCTACAGGATTCCTTATGCCGGCGTTGTCTGGGAGGTTGATGAATTCAAGGGAGAAAACAGAGGGCTTATTGTCGCTGAAATAGAACTCGCAGCTGTCGATCAGCCCTTTGCCAGACCGGCCTGGATAGGACGGGAGGTCACTTCTGAGAGCAGGTACTATAACACCAGTCTGGTCTCTTTTCCCTACTCTTTATGGAGGGAATCGTAAGGAAAGGAACCTTGTGCAAGAGTTTTTTTGAAATTAGACTTTGCTATTTCCTGCCAACGGTCTATTATGAGAAATTCGCAGCCGTATTGGAAGGAGTCTTCCTGCGTGCAAGATATGCACAGATGGCCGGTGGAAGGGCAAAGGCGTTGTCTTGTTTTCCCTGGTCATCAGGGAGACCACCCCCATAATGGAAGGTCCGCGGAAAAGTGCCTGATGTTTTTTGCCTGCGGCCTTCCGTAACCTCAATTGGAGAAAATTGATATGAAAAGACATCTTTTTCACTTTCTCGCGTTGGTCTTGACCTCGCTTTTCGTCTGGACAATGTCAGCGAGCTGGTACGATGGACAAACGAGGGAACTTTCGAGCCAAGGCTGGCTGAAAGTTGGGAAGTGGTCAACGATACCACCACCAGGTTTCATCTGCGAAAGGGTGTGAAGTTTCACTCGGGCAATGAGTTTACCGCAAAAGACGTTGCCTTTACCCTGGCCCGCCTCAAGACGTCCGAAGATTACAAGGGGCTTTTTGAATATTTTGCAGAGCCCAAGATTGTCGACGACTATACCATCGATCTGATCACCAAAGAGCCGTACGGCCTGGTCATGGCCATGGCCACCTATATCTTTCCGATGGATTCCAGCTTCTACAGCGGTATTGATGAGAAGAACAACAAGCCCAAAGATCTCATCATCAAAACCGATTATTCGTTTGCCAACTTCAACGAATCGGGAACAGGGCCTTTTCGGGTTGTCGAGAGAGAGCAGGGGGTAAAGACGACCTTTGAACGGTTTGCGGACTATATCTCCGAGGCGCCGACCCGTGTTGCGGCCATGCTTTCAGGCGATGTTGACTTCATTATGCCGGTGCCACCCGCGGATTTGGAGCGTATCGAGAAGACTGCCGGGCTCAACCTGGTTACCATGTCCGGTGCAAGGATTATAACCGTCCAGCTCAATCAGAAGCGTCGTCCGGAATTTGCCACCCCCAAAGTTCGTCTGGCCATGGTCTATGCTTGCAACAATGTCGGTGTTGTCAAAAAGATTATGAAAGGGTTTGCGACTCCGGCGGCCCAGAACTCTCCCAAGGGTTATCAGGGGCATAACCCGAACCTG
>PDWI01002817.1_pt1 | contig 32946 bp, 30 predicted proteins | sample 1430891 | NCBI WGS metagenome assembly PDWI01 (sample SAMN01162508, study PRJNA174530) | Oral metagenome, whole genome shotgun sequencing project. | biome: Marine environment; feature: Marine mammal; material: Swab sample of the gingival sulcus; isolation source: swab sample of gingival sulcus... | reverse complement strand
GACTATTACATTATATACTTGATTTACGAGAGGGCATATTCTCTCGACATGCATCATTGAGTTTCATCACCAGCGTCGAAGCCAGAACATCCCCAATAATCAGCCATTATAGCGAAACTGACAAAAAAAGCAAGAGAAATCAACATCAGCGACATCCCTTGCTTTAAATTTGGTATCAACTTACCAGCTTTTTATCCAAAAACCAAAGGATCAGAAGCGGACAGTTGCACCGACTTTGACGATAGGATACCAGTTATCATTACCATCAATCTCATCTTCAATCTCTTTACGAGCATCGTCTTCAAGCTTTTGTAGTTGATCAGCTGTTAACGTTCCAGCTTCCCAGTTACCAGTTACTGGATTTTTGTACGTAAAACCATCCGCATTTGCTTCTACTGAGGTTGATGTGCCGCCAGTATAAGCTGCACCAATCTCACCAAATAAACCAAAACGGTTATTGATGTTTGGACGGAAGCCCAAAGTTAGGTAAGGTGCCATGGTATTTTTAAAGGTAACTTCGGCATCAATCTTAGCATTGTCAGTTGCCGCCTTAAAGCTTTCACCATTATAAGTGAAGCTGACATCCTTCTCTGGTGTTGCGACCGCATTGATAGAGCTATTACCCATGTACATAACGCCAGTACCAACTGTTAGCCAGTTTTTCATTGGACGTAACTGTACGCCTACGTATGGGTTGCTAAAATCAGTCTCAGCAGAAAAATCAACGTCATCAATGTCAAAGTCAGACTTATTTGCTAAGTCGGTAAGGTCACCACCTACCCAACCTGCTTGTACTTCGGCGTATTCATTCACTCCCCAAGCAATGTTGGCGCCATAGCCGAGTGAACCAACTTCGATACCAACAGCGGCAGGGTTAAACACATCTTTAACACCTTCTTTGGCATTATCAACTACGCCAGCATTGGCAGTAGTGGCGATTGCTGTAATTATTGCAAATGTAGAGAGTTTGAAAAGCTTCATAGCTACTCCGTTGTTTTGTTAGATGAAAGTAAGGAAAAAATAAGGGAAGCCAAACTTGCAAGCTCAAGTACAGTCACTTCTGCATTTTATACACTAAGCTCTTCAATAACCACCAATTACCGTACACTAATATTTTTGTACGCACACCAGCATTACAGAAACGTGCAAAATTTTCACTCCCAGCCACCATTATTATACTTAACAAACACACATTAAGTCTATTGAATTGTTATTAAAATAGAGTGTATCAGTAAAAAACAAGATAGTCAGTGGTAATTTACTGATAAGAGGCTAGGGGATATGTTTTGTGGTTTAGCTTTTTTGTAAAGGTACTTGCAAACGCTGACGATTAGGATCAAGCCTTGTGAGCATTTGTTGTGATATGGCTGGGATATTGTTGGTTATCATATCGGCTAATACTTCAGCACAGATAGGAGCAAAGGCATAACCCTTTGCTCCCATGCCACTGAGTGTCCAGACTCTTAAACTATCAGCAACCTGTCCGACTAATGGATGATAATCAGGGGTTTGTGAGCGAATGCCAACGCGAGCCTGCCATTGTGAGCAGTCTGTTGGTATGCTTGCTTCTAGCTCGGGGATGGCAGTGACTAATTTATCTCGATTTTGCTGATGCTCTGCAGTACGTATGCTTTTATCCATATCATTACGTACAAAACTGGCTCCTATTAAAAAGTGTGGGACATCCGCCGTTAACGTATTATGGTTGTTATCTACTTGTTTTTGTGAAATCTCTGTTTGTTGCGAAATGTCGATTTGCTGTGGAATAAATTGGGCACAATAGCCACCATATTTTAGTGGTAACTTTGGTAATTTAGCGAGTTGTTCTTTAGTCGGGATAAACCACGATAATTGCCCTCGTATCTTACGAAAGTCAAAAATACGCTGATCTAGTTGACAGCTTTCATAGGCAAGGCAAACGACCGCATGAGCAAACGCTAACTGTTCATTTTCGACTGTGCTTAAGATGACGCTGTGCGTTTGTTCTTTGAGATGGTTTATTTGCTGTTGCTGAAAATTGATACGTGGGTGTTGTAAGATTCGATGAGCTAGTGCTTGTGGATTAATTAAGCCGGCTTGTGGTAAAAACTGATTCTTGCTTAAGTTTTGTTGAGAGAGTCCTGTACGTTGTTTAGCGATAGTTTCATTCAATACTTGAGCAAAGTCAGTAGGGTAGGCGTTGATTTTATCAGTTGTGATGTTGGCTTTAATCAATAGATCTAAAGCACCAGTTGGCTCTAAAATCATTAAATCATTCGGTTCGCTTTGATCAATATTGGACTGTGATAGCTGACGAAATAGCCGACTACTGTATAAATAACCAATACTGTGTAGATGCTCATCTACATGTTGAATCGGGGTCATTTTTGGAGCAAGCAACCCTCTAGGATTCCCAGAAGCACCAGCTAAAGGTGCGATTTTATCAATGAGTGTTATTTGATAACCACGATTGGCAAGCGACCATGCCGTCATTAAGCCAGCAACACCGGCACCGATGACGGCTATATTATCTTTGTGTTTTGTATGAGCTTGTTTTTTGGTAGTATTAACAGAGTCTATAAGCTGTGATTCAGTAAGCTGTGCTTCAGTAAATTGAGTTTCAGTAAGTTGAACTTCAATAGGTTGAGCTTCGCCGAAAGGTAAAAGACGTTTTGCTGTTAGCATTTCACGTTTACGACCAAAACCCTTGACTTTTTTAATATCAAAGCCAATATTTTTTAGACCTCTTTTAACAATGCCTGCACAGCTAAAAGTTGCAACCGTTGAACCAGTATCTGATAATCTAGCAACTTCGGCAAAGATTTGTTCTACCCAGAGGCTTTCATTACACGAAGGAGCAAAACCGTCCAAAAACCACGCATCCACACTTGTAAATGGACTGAGTTTTGTTAAATTCTCCTGTGCATCTCCAAACCATAAGTCTAGAGTTAAATTATCATAAAAAAAGCTTAAACGATGACAACCTGCAACCAAAGTAGGGTAGGTGTCAATCAGTTGATCAATCAATGGAACTAATGCAGGCTCGCTTTGTTTCCATGAATCCAAAGAACGAGCAAAATCTGCTTTGCTAAGAGGATATTTTTCAAAGCTAATATAGTGTAGCTGAGAGGTTGTTTCTGTTGCCTGGTTAATAGAATCGTGTTGTGTTTGCTGTTTTTTTAGTGGTTGTTTTTTTAGTTGCTGTTGCCAAAGTTGCCATGTTGCTAAAAAGTTTAATCCAGTGCCAAAGCCCAATTCGGCAATGGTAAAATCTTGCTCAGATTGCATACATTGAGCAAAGCGTTCTGGTAGTTGATTATGCTCAATAAACACATAGCGAGATTCTGCCAATCCATCAACCAATGAATAATAGACATCACCAAACTGACAAGAGACAGGCACAGTATGCCCATTGTCATCACTTCGCCAGTTAATTTGAGCGGGAGTAATGGGGTTGGATAAGTGATTATGCTGTGTCATGCTTATATGATATCCTAAATTTCCTAACTATCAGCTAATTACCAGCGTTTACGACGGGAGAAGAACATCCATGACAAAAATCCACCCAAAAAGAAGCTGGCAAAAGCAGTAAATACACCATACAAAAATAACTGTCCACTGCGTTCGTTGACCAATACATCAACCTGTGTTTGTAGGTTGTTAACTTCTCGCTCAAGTTTGGCATTTTCGGTAAGCAGTTGCTGATTAGCGGTGGCAAAGGCAGATTCCTTAGGCATACGCATGACGGCTAAGGAATCCTCTGCAAAGGTTGCTCCACCTTTTAGCACGTTGTTTTGTCCATCAGCATCTGTTTGCGTTGCTTGCACAGATGGTCTGATGACCGTTTTATCCGCATGGGCATGAACGGTAACTAATAACAGACTGACTATGGTGGTATGGATGAGAGGGCGTATTGATTTCATGGGGATAATCACTTTGGGTTTTCCTATTTTTGTTTTTGGGTTTTATCTAATCTATCAGGGTTGATGTGCTTGCGAAGTACAAAAAATTGCCCAACTATAAATACCAACATAATGGGAAAGCCTCCCCATGTTTTGAAATTGACCCAAACCTCATTTGACATATAAAAAGCGGTATAATAATGAGCCACCCCCATTAAGGCAAAAAATCCAGCCCATGCTAACGTTAGTTTTTTCCAACCTGCATCTGATAGGGTAAATACTTGTTGCATTGCTAACTTCATGATCGGCTTATTAATCAACACGCTAGCAACCAAAGCGATGGCAAAGACAGCATTAATGATTGGTGACTTGATTTTAACATAATAGTCATCGTTTAAGGCAACGGTAATGCCACAAAATACAATGGTTAAAATTAATACGATCCACTGTTGTTTATCTAGCTTGCCTTTTTGTAGTAAAAAATGCAACGCATAGATAACGACCGTAGCGACCAGTAAAGCCGCCGCTCCTGCGACCACACCATACATTTTTACCGCAACAAAAAAGGCAATTAAGGGAATAAAATCTAAAAGGGCTTTCATAATAAATAGTAAAATACGCTTGCTAAAAGGTTAGTGAGCTCCAATTTTACACTTGAATGTTGAGAAATCAAAGCAAAGTTTGTTAATTTTTGGCATAATGGAGCAGTAAAACAAGCAAAACAGCGATTAGAGCAAATAATGACTTACTTAAAATACGATCTACATTGTCACAGTACTCGCTCAGACGGTACCTTTAGCCCGAGTGAAGTGGTACAACAAGCCAAACAAGCGGGCATTGATGTATTAGCATTGACCGATCATGATACGCTGATGGGATTAACCGAAGCAAGGCAAATGGCAGATAGTCTAGGCATACGCTTTGTTAATGGTATTGAGCTTAGTTGTGAGCACACGCTGACAGGTGGTTATGGTAAAAATAAATCGACCACTAAGATTATTCATGTAGTCGGCTTAGATTTTGATAATGTTGAAAAAATGAATAAACGCTTGCAACAAATACAGGACAGTCGAGCCAATCGAGGGCGGGCGATGGTTCGTAAGCTTGCCGATATTTTAGTAAATCAAGCGGAGCCTAATAAAGTACAGTCTAGCGCCGACTTTAGCGAAGAGACATTATGGCTTTTGGTTCTTGATAAAGCTGGAGGCAACCCTCAATCGGTTGGCAGACCACATATCGCCAAAACGCTATGTGAGCTAGGCGTTGTGCATAGCATGTCACACGCCTTTGATAAATATTTGGCTGATAATAAGCCCGCCTATGTGAAGATTGATACGCTAAGTATGGCAGAGGGCATTGAACTTATTCAGCAATGTGGTGGTAAAGCGGTATTAGCACATCCTACCGGTTATAACTTATCAGCGACGCGTGTTCGTAAGTTAATCAGTGAATTTGCTCAACTCGGTGGTGATGCCTCAGAGCTACCAGCGACAAGAGAGCCGCTAAGTAAAAGACGTATGGTTGATAAGGTCATCGCTGACAATAAGTTAGCTATTTCAGTTGGTAGTGACTTTCATGGTGCAAATATGCCATGGCGCAAGCTTGGTGATGTCCCTAGAGCAACCAGTGAGCAGGTCGGGATTTGGCATCAGTTCCGCTAGCGGTTGCTAATAGATGTATAGTGAATTAAATTCATTGTAATATTGCGTTAAGCTCATTCAAGGTACTAGCATGTACATTTTCGTTCGCTTGCCTTGTCTTACTTCGAATTTAATCCACTATAAATAACTGAAGTAAATAATAAATATTCATAATAAAATTCTCACTTGATAAGCAAAAAACGATATAATGAGCATTTTATTTATTAAGTTCGTTGGTTAAGGAATAATTCCGTGTTACACATTTGGTTACCAACTCAATATAGTCAGCTTTATGTTTGGTTGGATAAGCAACAGATATGGCAAGCACATGAAAACTGGCAATCAATATCAGAGCACTTTTCTGATAGGATGGCTTGTTTGTATTTTCCTTCTTGGCATATTTTACAGCTAGAAAGCACCCTCCCTAGTGCTAAGCTTAAGCAATTAGGCGAATCAGGGAAGCAATATCTGTTTGAAGAGTTATCCTTGACTTCGGTTGAACAGTTGCGTATTCGCGAGTATGCAGACAAGGGGCATCATTATTTGTACGCTTGTGCGACAAATGATATCAGTCAATGGCACAATAGTGCTTCTTTAGTGGGTATTGAAATTCAGTATATGTTGCCTGATTTTTTACTACTTCCTGTTGCTGATGGGGCTGGTGGTAAGGATGCTTCTGCTGTCAAGGTTAGCTTATATAGTGATAAACATACCAGCTTGTTAAGACAATCACAGGCCTGTGGTACAGCGGTCAGTTTTTTACCACTGATTACAGAATCTTTACAGCTGGTTGATGAGGTTATTGTTGTTCCTAATATAGAAGATGGACAGCCAGATGCCCAGTTGCTGAATGTATTACAAAATTTGGAGACGTTACATTCCTTATCAGCAAAAACATTACGACCAGTTGAACAACCCCATCGTCAGCCATTAAACTTCATGCTGAAGACGCGTCAGAGGTTTTTGTCTCCTTATTTAAAGACAACGCTTGTGGTCGCAATGTTGGCATTAGTGTTGCAGATGTTTGCTGATGGCTTGAGTATTTATCAGTATAACAAAGTGGCAAAAGCCACAGAAACTGTGATAAATAAACAATATAAAGCGTGGTTCCCTGATGATCGTTTAAACCCCAAAACCAGCCTAAAGGCGCAACTTGAGCCAATGTTAACCAGTGCGGGGACAGCAGAGAATACAGCACTGGCGTTGTTATCACGAGTATCGCCATTGATTAAACAATCTAATTTGACTGCCAGTAGCCTACTTGCTAAAGAAGCGACCCTTAAACTTACTTTGGTAGCTGATAATAGGTCTGAGTTAGATCGCTTTATGCAAAAACTACAACAACAAGGGATGGTTGCTGAACTCGGACAGGTGCGCAATACGACTGCCAGTAATACGCAAACAAATAAAGCAAACAGTCAGCAAGTTACTGGTGATGTGCTCATTAAGCAATAGGACATAGACAAAAGCAATGAATTTACCTTGGAAAGATAAGTTTGGCAGTTTTGCAAATGGTAGGCAAAGTGAGCTTGCAAGCAAGTGGCAAGCGCTTCCGCCACGTGATAAGTTGGCATTAACGGTGCTGGCTGTGTTTTTGTTCGTATTTATTGGACTGTATGGTGGTTGGGAATTGCATAACAAAGCCAATAAACAACAACTAAATTTTGATAAAAAAGTGACAGATTTATTTTGGTTAAGATCTCAAGCGGGGAATCTCAAAGAACAAAACATACAAGGATCAGAGAGTCAAAATTTACAACACCAGATAACTAAAACTATTCAGCAGGTAGGCATTACCAGTCCCACTGTGATACAGAACGAGAATAAAGTAGAATTTGCCTTTGGGCATACAAGTCAGGCAACGATTAATAACGCCCTAAATCAATTGCAGAACCAAGGCTATCATATCGACAGTCTAAATATCCATCAAGAACAGAGTCATGGATTATATATGATTAAGGTTCAAGGTGTGATTGCTATATCCTAAAACTATTTGAAAAGGTTACAAAATTTTTTGTAAAAGAATGTCAGTGATAACTTGGTTATCTGTCTATTTAATGTTATATTTCTGAGTCGTTGTTTAAGGTAGTAAGTGCAGGAGATTATAAAATGGTAGAATATGATAAAATTGATGACGTACTGGTAAACTCAGAGCTGGCAAAGCAGTTGGTGCCAAATAAGTTTAAATTTACCAGTCATCAGGGACGCATTCGACGAAAGAAGCTATTGATGGGAGCAAAAAAGCTGAGCGAAACTCGAGCAATTAGTGATATCACTTTGGCAGATATCTGTGTGGAGGCAGACATCCCTAGAGCTTCAGCTTATCATTTTTTTCCTAATATTGAAGCTGTATTTTTAGCATTAAGATTTTTAAATGCAATTGAGCTATTAGAAACTTTAAATACTGTCAATATAGCGGATTATGATCGATGGCAAGGATATTTGACAGGCATTATTGAATGCACCGCTGAGGCATTTGAAGAAGATCCATCAAAGGCTAAACTGATGTATGCAACCAATACGCCAGACTTTGAAGGCGAGGACTATGGTCAAAAGGTTGATGCTCAAGTAGCCAAAATCGTGTACGACAACTTATCCAGTCAGTATGAAATCATTGATTATGGCTCGATTGAGAATGTATTTTTGATTGCTTATAGTGTGGTGCATTCTATCTTCACCTTATCTTATCGTCGTCATGGGCATATTACCGAATACTTCCGACAAGAAGCAATCACTGCCTGTATTGCTTACTTAAGGAGCTACTTGCCAGAAAAGTTGGTTAGAAAGTAAGACAAATAAAACCATGGTATAAAAAGTCATGATATAAAAAATGATGATATAGATGGTCACTGGTAGAATATAGTTATTGGTAGAATATAGTTATAAAGATAAATATGATGAAAGAATTAAGTCGTTATTGCAAAATTGCTGGGTTGTCATTGGCATTATCAACGTCTATGATGCCTGTGCTGGTGCATGCTGAAATTGTGGATATGCAGATAAATGACTTGATTGTCAAAGCGATTGAAACGCATCCATTGGTGGGTTCAGCCGTTTCTGATCGAAGAGCAACACAAGAAGGCATTAAGGCAGCTAAGCGCAACCTATTACCTACGCCGAGTATCACAACCGGTTATCGAGAGGATGGTGATACCACCAGTCAAGTAAGTGTTCGTCAGCCTTTATGGACGGGAGGACGCTTGACCGCTAACGTCAATCAGGCAATTTTTGATGATAAGGCGGCGACCGAGTATATCTTTGAACAACAAAATAAAGTTGCAAAAAATACCATAGATGCATGGCAAAATTATATATCAGCAATTGGTATGCAACGCGTTTATGAGAAAAATCTAAAACAGCTTGCTCAGTTTGAAGCCATGATGGAGCGTCGGGTAAGGCAAGGCGTGTCTGCAAAGATTGAGCTAGACTTAATGACCAACCGCATTTTACAACAACAAAACTCCTATCAAGCAGCCAAAGAGCAGGAAAGAATCGCGTTAGCAAGATTAGAACAAATGGTCGGTGATAAGTTTTCATCGGGGAGTGCTTTTAGTGTACCTCCTTTACGAAAGCTGGTTCAAGATGCCAAAAAGCAGGCAGCTAATTATGAAAAAATGATCTTTGATGAAGCAAGCTTTCGCAACGCCACTGTCGTCAAAGAGTTCTTTCAAATTGAATCTGCAAAACAGTCTGTTAAGGCTGATAAAGCGGCTAATTATCCTACTGTCTATGCTGAGTACACTTATAAATTAAATCATGACACCAAGGAAGATGAAGGGTTTTTTAGTATTGGTATGAACTATGAGCCAGGAGCAGGGTTTTCAAACATTGCGTTGGCAAAGGCGTCAGAGGCGAGGGTTGAGAGTTTGGTGCAGTCACAAGAGGCATCACGTCGTACAATCATGGAGGAGATACAAACCAAATATCAGCAGTTTGTTAGTGCTAAAGATAAAGAAGTCTCTTTGATTGCGACTGATGCGGGTAATCAGATTGTTGTCGAATCTTATCGCCGGCAATTTATCGCTGGTAGAAAATCTTGGCTAGAGGTACTAAATGCCGTACGTGAACAAAATGACAATCAAATTGATCTGGTGCGGGCTCGTGCAACTATGTTAGGGGCATTCTACAATCTACAAGTTGATTTAGGTATGATGCCTTGGCAAGAATTTCAATTTAATCGCCATCCAGAGCCTTTATTTAAACCGCTGGATCCACTAAAAGAGTGGATGAGCACTCAAGATTATGTGGAGTTAGCAGATCCAACTCAGTCAGTGCCTAAAGATATTAAATCGACACCGAACCATCTAAAAAATATTGATCAAAAACTAGAAGATGAAAAAGTCACCAAAAAAATAGATAAGTTGGTTGATGAGTGATGCTGTGTTATGCGATGGGTGGTGAAATGAGTGCGTTAAGACGATGGCGAGTAGCGAGCACTTTCGTGGTAATTGTTAGATTACATTAAATAAAAATTACATTTTTTATATGAAGCGATGAGTATGAATTTTCCAACAGATTCTCGAGATACTGATACTAGTGATTTTCCAGATATCATAGGCAGTATCCCGAGTGAGTTTAATTATGACTATGAGATGAAAGGTAACTTAACCTTTGCTATTTCTTATCTTCTATCCTCACAAGGATATCCTATTGACAATGTTCGCTTGCATGACATTGTTGCAAAGATGTCGGATAAAACTGAGTTTGATGACATCTCATCTGTTATTCAAGTGCTTAGGGGCGTTGGCGTTAATCAATTACCAGAGGTATTAGAGAATCCAGATCCTGCTTTTTTGCCATTATTGGTCTTTCATCACAAGCGTGGTTGGGGGATTATTGATGGGCAAACGCCTCAAGGTAACTGGCGGTTTATGCAAAAAGAGACTTCAAGTTCACATACTGCTGAGGTCTTCTCTTGTGTCTGTCGTGTCAATTTGGGCGATGCTCATGCCATCCAACGGCAAAAGAGCTTTACTGAATTATTAAAAAGTAATCTTAAGAATTATAAAGGCGTCATTATTGAAGCTGTGATTGCTTCATTTATGATTAATATGCTGGCGTTGGCGACTTCATTATTCTCTATGCAGGTTTATGATAGGGTTATTCCGACCAGTGCCCAGCAGACTTTGATTATTTTGGCATCTGGAGTGGCTTTGGTTATTCTGTTTGAAGCCTTTATGAAGTTTACCCGCTCAAAGATTATGGATAAGATGGTAGTCGGTTTAGACCAATATCTGTCCCGTGAAGTGTTCCAGCGCTTACTTAGAGTACGAATAGACCAAATGCCTGGTTCTGTCGGTACTATGGCGGCTCAGTTACGTGGCTATGAGCAAGTGCGTAGCTTTTTTACTGCCAGTACCATCTTTGGTCTGGTTGATATGCCGATGAGCATTATCTTTGTTATTTTGATTTCGATGATTGGCTCACCTTTAGTGGCAGCTGTCCCTGTAGTTGCTGCTATTATTGCTATTTGCATGGGGCTGTATGCTCGTAAGAAGATTGATGAGATTGCAGCAAAAGGAGCAGCGGCTTCTTATTATAAGACGGGTCTGTTGGTCGAGACGGTAGAAGGGGTAGAGACGGTTAAAGCAGGGGCAGGTAGTTGGAAGTTTTTATCTCGCTGGCTTGATGTGATGAATATTACGGTCAATAATGATCTAGAAATGAAGCATGCCAACGATTATCTCAGCTACTTTTCGCAGATGCTACAACAGTGTAGCTATATCGGTATTGTCATCGTTGGCTCTTTTGTGGTGATGGCAAAAGACATGACCATGGGTGGAATGATTGCTTGTTCGATCCTTGGTGGTCGTGTGCTGGCTCCTGTTATGCAATTACCTGGTCTATTGGTGCAAGCATCTCATGCTAAGGCAGCTTTAAAGAATATTGAGTCATTATTTGCCCTTGAGCAAGATAACCATGGTATCCAGCATCCCCTTGCGCCAACTAATATTAAAGGGCATTTTCAGTGCGATGATTTGGTCTTTAACTACCTAGGGAATGATCGTCCTGCCTTAACCATCCCCAATTTAACCATTAAAGCTGGTGAGCGAGTGGCTATTTTAGGACCTATTGGTTCTGGAAAGTCAACCTTGCTCAAAGTATTATCAGGCTTGTATGCACCGACACAAGGGCGGGTGTTGTTAGATGGGTTGGATTTACAACAGATCAGTCGTGACACCTTAAATGAGAAATTTGGTTATCTACAGCAGGATCACCGCTTGTTCCAAGGAACGCTAAGAGAAAACTTACTGATTGGTATGCCAGCACCCTCTGATGATGTGTTAAATGAAGCCCTAAATAGGACGGGACTGATCAAACTGGTATCTAGCCACTCTAGTGGTCTTGATCTACCAATTAGTGAAGGCGGACGGGGATTATCTGGTGGACAAAAACAGCTAGTTGCCTTTACTCGATTGTTATTGACTCAACCAACGGCTTTCTTTTTGGATGAGCCAACAGCCTCTATGGATAATCGCCAAGAGCAACAGTGTATTCGAGTATTGCTTGAAGAGCTAAAACGAGGTCAGACCTTAATCGTCTCCACGCACAAAACGGCACTACTACAGCTGGTTGACCGATTGATTATTATGGATAATCAACAGATTGTGATGGATGGACCAAAGGATGCCGTGCTAAGGCAGTTGATGAAAAATGAGCAAAGCCAACGTCAGCAACAAGCACCAGCTCAGCCTAACGTATCGGGCAACCCTCCTCTTAAAAAAGTAACGAATAAACAACAACCCGTTAATGTCAGAATTCAACAAAGAGGGGGCGATGAACAATAATGGCAAATGATTATCAATATAAACCAACCGACCCAAACATTAATAAAGCAAGAATTACCGTCTGGGCATCTTTGATTGGTATTACCATTTTAATAATATGGTCGTCTTTTGCTAAGATTGATCAGGTTACTCGTGCGACCGCTAGAGTGATTGCCAGTGCTCGAACGCAAGAAATTCAAGCTCCAGAGGGTGGTGTACTGACTGCACTTAAGGTAAAAGAAGGTGATGACGTTCAGCGTGGTCAGTTGTTAGTGGTGCTGGAAGAAGAGAGAGCTTTGGCCGCAGTGGCAAATTCAGCGTCAAAGACAGCTGCTTTAACTGCTAAAGTAGTGCGACTAAAAGCAGAAATCTTTGATCAGCCTTTAATCTTCCCAGAAGAAGTACTTAAGTATCCAGAATATGTTGAGAACCAGACTCAGTTGTATAACCGTCGTCGTCAAGCTATTCAAGAAGAGGTTGCCTCTTTAGAAAGAATGTTATTATTGGCTCGTGATGAATTGGCAATGAATGAACCACTACTTGAACATGGTGATATCAGTCGAGCGGATGTGATTCGTTTACGTCGTCAGGTTGCCGATATTGAATCAAAAATCACCAATAAACGTAACAAATACTTTGAAGAAGCTCAAGCAGAGATGACAAAAGCACAAGAAGAACTCTCCAGTGAGCAAGAGCAATTACGTGATAGGGCGCAAGTATTAGAAGAAAAACGCCTGTTTGCACCAACTGAAGGTAAGGTGAATAACATTAATATCACCACAATTGGTGGTGTGGTTAAACCAGGCGAAGTGATCATGGAGATTTTACCGACCAGTAGTGACTTAATCGTTGAAGCAAAAGTTAGCCCTGCGGATATTGCCAATGTTAAACTAGGACAAGCTGCGACCGTTAAGCTAGATGCCTACGATTATACAATTTTTGGTGCGATGCAAGGTACGGTTGATTTTATCAGCCCTGATAGCTTAATGGAGCAAACTCGTAATGGCGAACAACCTTATTATCGTGTACGCATTAAGATAGTTGGTGCTCAGTTTGCAAAACGAGGCAATGAGATTGTCATTAAACCAGGTATGACGGCTTCGGTCGATATTAAGGCAAGAGAGCGTACAGTGCTATCTTATATCACTAAACCGCTTGTGAAAACTTTATCAGAAGGTTTAGGTGAAAAATAAGTATTTATGATTTTTTAGAGCCTATTGTTATTAATAATATATTTAAGAGCATGATAATAATGACTGATATTCATGCGTGGAGTTGATTTTAATGAAAGCTTATTCTTCCTCACTGATTACAATTGTTACTGTAGTGACCTTATCGTTGACTGGGGCATTGACAGGGTGTGTGGCGACTAAACCTAGCAATTCTGGTAAGCCTAAGGTTGTTTTTAACGCACAAGGTGTTCCTAATTATTATCGTGTTAAAAGTGGTGATACGGTTGGTAAAATCGCCAAAAGATATCGTTTAAACTATCGTTATATTGGCCGAATCAATAGGTTAGATAGCCAATATCGTATTTATACGGGTCAGTGGTTAAAGTTGTGGGAGTCTAAAGGGGTAAATAATGGATCTGGCGGTGTGAATGCCAATGGTAATCCATCTCAGCCTAGACCACCTCGACCAATAAATCCATCACCGAGCGCAAGTCAGTATATCTATCCGAGTAATAACACGATAACTAAGACCTTTGGTGCCAATGGTGCAAAAGGTATGTGGTTTGCGGGTAGACCAAACGATCCTGTTTATGCCAGTCAGGCAGGGACAGTAATCTATGCGGGGAATGGTTTGACTGAGTATGGCAACTTGGTTATTATCCGTCATACCGATGAGCTAGTGACGGCTTATGCTCATAACAGTCGTTTATTAGTAAGAGAAGGTGCGTATGTCAAACGCGGACAACGTATTGCTACTATGGGTAAGACAGGGAATACCAGTAAAGTTGCCTTAGAGTTTCAGATTCGTAGAAACGGCACGCCAGTTAATCCGATGCTTTTTATTAGGTGATTTAATTGTTTACTATTAAATAATTCAACGTTCATCAATACGCCTTAGATTGCGCACAGGAGCAAAACTGCTTCTGTGCGTTTTTGTTGCACCAAACTTTTCTAGTGCTAATAAGTGTACTTTTGTTGGGTAGCCCTTGTGTTTTTCTATACCGTATTGTGGATATTGCTTTGCCAACTGATACATTTGTTCATCTCTTTCTACTTTTGCCACTACACTGGCAGAGGCGATACTACTAAATTTTGCATCGCCTTTTACCACGCTTGATGCTTTGATATTCCCTGCAGAGTAGCCCCATTGTTGATAAAGAGAGAAGTCCAATGGTGGCAACTTATTACCATCAAATAATAATTCCACATTGAGTGAACTGATGTCTGGAGTGATATCTGATGCTGTTTGATTCGCTTCGATGTTATTAGCGTTACTCACTTCTGTGCATGTATCGCCAATATCAGTAATACATTGTGCAATTTCTTTGAGTAAGGTACGCACTGCCAGTCGCATTCCCTGTAAGGAAGCTTGTAAAATATTGATTTCATCAATGATACTGGCAGGAACATCTACTGAGAGATAGGCAACTGCATGCCTTTGTAGTTGTTGGTAGATGGCGTTGCGTTTTTTTTCACTAATCTTTTTAGAGTCATTTAATTGAGATAATACGCTGTCTTCAAGTTTTAGTGCCGCAAGCTCTCCGGTTAAATGCGCAGGCAATAACACCGCACCGATAACCACGCTACCCAATAAAGGTCCTCGACCTGCTTCATCAACGCCAATTTGTAAACAGGGTAGGGGTTGATTTTCTTCATTGATAGCTGTTGCTATCTTGTCCACGGATGGATTTAACAAAGATGAATTTGGCAAGGGATTCAGTAGTTGATGCAATGCCTCTGTGTTGATTTTGCCAGATAGATGGATAAGCTCAGTTACTTCATTTAAGGTCAGTTGATCTTGCATCAGCTCAGCTAATGATAATGACTGATTAATGACAATAGGAGACATAATCAATATTCCTTAACTGGATTGATAGGCGTGGACAAGATGTTCAACAAAGGCATTGGCAGGGGTTTGTTTACTTTGCTCATAAAGTAACTTACTTTGTTGTTGTAACTGCTTAACTTGTTGTTGATAGTTGTCTGTACTTAGCGTTTGCCAGACTTCACGACTGATATTCTCAGCAGTTGCACTTTGTTGGATAAGTTCAGAGACAATTTCTTGTTTTGCCAAAATATTGGGTAATGCCACATAAGGTATATGTACCATACGTTTGGCGATTTGATAAGTTAGGGCGTTGAGCTTGTAGATCACAACCATGGGACGGTTGAGTAGCATTGCTTCGAGAGTTGCGGTACCAGAGGCCAGTAGCACTAAATCAGACATCGCCATGATTTGTTGGCTAATATTGTTGTCTGTCGGCTCATAGATAACGCCCACTGCTTTACGAACGCGAGAGACAGATTTATCCAACTGAGCTTGTATCTGCTTTTGTAGTGTTTGATTGACAGTTGGAATAATGAAGCATAAATTTTCATCAATATCAAGTAAATATTCGATAGCACGCAACATCAAGGGCAATAATAGTTTGACTTCAGAGCGACGAGAACCAGGCATCACACAGATAATGTGGCTAATATCTTGACTACGATTGGCGAAGTAGTCAAGCATCATCTGTGTCTGCCAAACTAAATCTCTTCTAAACTCAGGTGTGGTGATATTAAGCAACTTCTTATCAATGCTATGGAGTAGGGGATGACCGACACACACCGCAGGATGGGCATGTTTTTTATAAACGGCTAATTCAAAAGGAAACAAGCATAAGACTAGATTAGTGGCTTCTTTGATATTGTGAATACGGTTCTCGCGCCATGCCCAAATCGAAGGGCTAACATACTGCACAGTAAAGATACCTTGTTGTTTTAATGGCTTAGCGATGCGTAAATTAAAGTCAGGCGCATCAATGCCTATAAAGCAATCAATCTGAGCATCTGCAAAAGCGCTTAATAATTCCTTGCGAGCCTTAAATAAGTCAGGTAAATGTTTTATGACCTCGACCAAACCCATGACAGATAGGCGAGACATATCAAATATTGGCTCTAATCCTTCTGCTTGCATTTGTGCTCCGCCGACACCAACCCAACGAATATTTGTGGTAATGGCGTTCATTTGTCGCATAAAGTCAGCACCCAGACTATCGCCTGAGATCTCCCCTGCAACAATACCAATGACAAGAGGCGCATCTGCTAGTTGAGAATCTGTTAATTGAGAGCTTGTATTGATTAATTGAGGATCTGTATTATCTGTCATGTGTGTGTTATCTGTATCATTCATCATTATGGTACCGTTTATTTTAAACAGCTAACTATAGCATAAATGTAATACCTGAGCTAATTATAACAAAAACTTGTCATAAGTATTCCGTATATTCCCATATTATAATGGACATTTTGCTTGTCAAATCCAGAAATACACTTCATAATGTTAGCATTTACTGGATGTACTAGCCAAATAGAATTGACTATTTTTGTCTATCTACCCATAACATTATTTTTTAAATATGGATAAGCGAATATGAAAAACACATTAACACATAACCCAGATATTGATGACGTGAACATTGAAAAATTTATTCCTTTAATGACACCTAAAGCATTAAAAACAGATCTCCCATTGTCTGAATCTGCAAGAAAAACGGTATTAAACGGTCGCCAAACCATTCAAGATATCTTAGATGGTAAAGATAAGCGTCTATTGATTGTAGTTGGACCTTGCTCAATTCATGATCCTAAGTCTGCGATAGAATATGCAAAAAAACTGGCAGAATTTAGCAAAGAAGTCGAAGATACTTTATTTATTGTGATGCGTGTCTATTTTGAAAAACCTCGTACGACAACGGGGTGGAAGGGATTGATTAATGATCCAGATCTAAATGATAGCTTTGATATTGAAAAAGGTCTAAGAATTGCCCGTGAGTTATTATTAGAGTTAAACGAGATGGGATTACCTTGTGCGACCGAAGCCTTAGATCCCAATACACCTCAGTACTTCCAAGACTTGATTAGCTGGTCAGCAATCGGAGCCAGGACAACTGAGAGTCAAACGCACCGTGAAATGAGTTCTGGATTGTCTTGTCCTGTTGGCTTTAAAAATGGTACAGATGGTAGCATGACTGTAGCGGTCAATGCGATGAAAGCGGTGCAATCTGGACACAGCTTTTTAGGGCTATCGGATGAGGGGCAAGTGTCCATTATTCGCTCTAAAGGTAACCAATATGCCCACGTGGTATTACGTGGTGGTAATGGGCAACCAAACTATGACCAGACGGCTGTGGAACAAGCTGAAAATGAGTTAGCTAAAGGCAAAGTCAGTGGCAAAATTATGATTGACTCTAGCCATGAAAACTCGGGCAAAGATCCTTATGTACAGCCAATGGTAATTCACAACGTTGCCGAACAAATCGCTAATGGCAACCAATCTATTATGGGATTAATGATTGAAAGTCATCTAAAAGGTGGTCGTCAGGACTTAAATGGCTCAAGCTTAGCTGATTTAGAATATGGCAAGTCAATTACGGATGGCTGTCTTGATTGGGAAAGCACCATGGGAGCATTAAGAAACCTAAGAGACACCATCAAGCCAGCGCGTCATACGTAAAGTTACTGTAAACAAAGTTAAGGTCTCAAATAAAGTTAAAGTTGCGTCAAACTTAGACACTGTTTAGACTTAGTACGGTAGCATGATTGTATAACCAGTCATGCACTGTATGGCTGGGCTATGTGTTGCTATGACTAAAAATTCAACACGGTATCAAACTCATTTAAGTTTATGATTTGGTTATGTTGAGGGTTGTCATCAGAGCGGTTAAGGATGCTTAGTTGATTACTAACTTCTCTATTTAGGCTGTGTATCAGCCAGTGGCTTTGTTTGCAATCTGTTAGCCAGACAGGAGGCATATCATATAAGGCTAAGGACTTTAACATGCCGTGGATACGACTGTGTGGATTCATTAGTACGCCAAAGACACTAGCCTCACAAAGCAGTTGCACCTGATAATCAAAGGTGGCAAGCGTCATTGCTAATGATATGGCTTCATAGCAGATAAGTTCATGAGGTGATGAAAGGCGAATAAGTATGCTGTTCATAGTTTTGTCTTTTTGTTTAAAACTGTATTACTTTATGGGTGTTCATTTGCATGACCAACTCACTTAGACCCACCAAACGAAAACCCTCGGCAAGATTAGCTCCTGTTAGCTGGTGGCGTTGGCTGTTTTCTGCATCTGTGACACCACGAGCCAATGCTGTACTAACACAAACACGCAGATCTAGTTGATATTGACTAGCGAGTGCTTGCCATTGTTTACAGACGTTGATCTGTTCAGCTGTTTGCCAACGTAAGGCATTGGCAGTGCTTGCACCTTCTGCATAAAAAAACACGGTAACTGACTGTTGTTGTCTAGGTTGATGTGATTTTTGTGCTTGTTTTACTGGTGGTTCTTTGGTATTTGTTTCTTGTGTTTTTGCTAGTGCAGAGCGGGCATAGCGAATAGCAAGCTCTGCCAGCGGGTGATTGGGTTCTTGTGTAACTAAAATAACTATGGGTGTTGTCATATTCTGTGTTCTGTACTCGTTATTTGTACTAAGCGGGGATAATCCTTAGCACAATACTAAAAAGGTGTATTATTAAAAGACGCATTGTTATACCAATCCTACAAAATAACCTATCTTTGTCAAACTCACTCGAAGTATTACTTATACATCTTCGTTTGTTTTCCTCGATGTGTTAATTGGTAGAAATGGTATTAATTGTTAAAAAACGCCTTGAATAATAATTGCTGTGGTAATAAGACCTAATAATAAGGCGATAAAATAGCCTCTTAAAGATCCCCCTTGCATGTCTAATAAGCCATGATTAATGGTACTGAGTGCTTTAATCATTGGGTTTACGTCTTCTTTTTCTTCGTCTTTGTGTTGTTCTTTATTTTCCTGTTTAGTTAACCAGTTATCTAGGGCAAATAACGGACGAATAAATACATATTCATATAGTGTGGCTACGCCTAGTCCCTGATGTGCCAATTTATAACAGGCACTACCAAATCTTGATTGAGTAAAGGATTTAACATAACAGCTGTTTTCTGTGGTGTATAATCCCCACGCAAGCATTATACCTAATAGCGTCATGAGCATACTGATACCGCCTGAATCAATTGTTTGTAGGTATTCATTGGGTAATAACAGGTATTCAATATCATCTGGCGGTAGAATATCTGCCAATACATTGGTTAATTGCGGGCTGAGTAATACACTAACAGAAGTGGATAATAACATTAGAATAATCAGAGGCGTTCTATAAACTTTACCTTTGAGTTGATTTATCTTGACTTTTTGTTGGGGTTGTTTATAAAAGATTAACCAAAGCATGCGCCATGTATATAGAGCCGTCAGGGCAATACCGAATAAGATAAGGCTGTATAGCACATCATAAGACTGGCTGTGTGCTTGGAATAAAATTCCCTGTAAAGAATAAAAACTGCCACTAATAAACGGAAACGCTGTCAGTCCAGCAGATCCGAAGATAAAGCCCCAAAATATCAGAGGAAAGCTTGCTTTTAGCTGTCCCATTTTTAGCATATTTGACTTATATTTTAAGGCCTTGAGTAGGCATCCCATAGCAAGGAGTAATAATCCCTGAAAAAAGCCAAAGCAAACAAGATGAAAAATACTGGATTGCCATGCCCCAACACCCATACCGATAAACATAAAGCCGACTTGACTGATACTAGCAAATACCAGTAAACGTTTAATATTGGTTTGAGCCAATGCTGATATGGCGCCAACAATCATGCTGATCGCACCAATTAATCCAACCCACCAAAACAAAATATCAGGGGTAAGTATCAGCAGTGGTTGTAGGCGAGCCAGTAGGTAAACACCTAGGGTGACAACTAACGACGCTACTATAATGATAGAAGAAGGTGTTTTACTTGCATTAAGATTAAGTAGCCATGTGTGTAATGGTAGTTGTGCAGATAGTCCCATCGCTCCAACAACGATACTGGCAACAGCGATAATCAAGCTAGGATGATTCTGTGAGTAATATAAGGGAGCATTGGTAATAATTTGTAAAATATTGATTGTACCAAACTCTTTTGCTAGGACAAAAAAGCCAACTGCCAAAAAACTATTGGCAATACGATTGGGAATAAAGGATGGTTGTGTGGCGTACTTGCGTAGACGCTTACCCACCTTAGGACTGTCAAAATTGAGCAATAAAAAGGTAATCAGTGTTACGGCTTCCCAAGCGAGATATAGCACCAGCAAATTATCCGCCAATACCAACAATAGCATAGCGACAATTAACGCACTGAGCTTACTGATATAGCTGGCGTATTTTGTACAAACCTGTTGTTGCTCCGAAAAGGTTTTGGCTAATTGCTGAGGCAATGACCAAGAACAAAACAGATGAATCATCAGCCCAATAAAGCTGATAAGCATGAGCATAACAAGACTTAAGCCATCAAATCCTAGACTGACAGTGGGCGTATAGTCTCCAATATGTAGCCAACCCCCGATCGTGATTTTAAGGACGCTACCCAGATGATAGACATGAAAGTAGCTATAGCAAGTGGCTAAGGTCGCAGCAAAAGACAGCACCATACTGACAACAGCAATCGCCGTTATCTGATTTACCGTTAGCTTAGATTTCATGATATTGAGTATCAGAAAAGCAAATAAAGGGGCAAAAAAAGCAATGGGCAATAAAATCAAAACATTACTCCTTTAATGCTTATGATATGGCTGACAATAACATTTATCCTTATGATTGTTTTCATGTTTGGCTATATTAGAATGTTGGTTGCTATGTATTAGAAAAAGTATCAGAAAAAAACTAATTGTATTGTATAAAGTTAGGATTCGTGTAAAATTAAGCGCTCATTATATAATGAAACCGAGTGAATACCAAACGTAAAATTTATATCCTGCATAAAAGACGGAATAACTTAGATGAAAGATGATTACTTATGCACTATCTATTAATTGCCTCAATCCTTTGGGGGACTTCCTTTATTGCAGGTAAGTATGCTGATGCTTTTGCTAGTCCAGAGTTGGTGGTATTAATCCGTCTATGGATAGCATCATTGGCGGTGATGCCGATTGCTTTAAAGAACCTACAACACCTTGATAAATCACTATTAAAACGTATGCTGTGGGTATCATTTTTGACTTATCCGGTTACTTTTTTGTTGCAATTTATCGGACTAAAATATACCACTGCCAGTAATGCCGTTACTATGATTGGCTTTAACCCTTTGCTAGTCTTATTATTTGGGCATTTATTTTTTAATGACAAGGCAAGCTTAAAACAACTGGCTTTGGCAGTGCTGGCTTTAATTGGCGTGGTATTGGTGATGGGCAAACCAGACCTAGGTAATGATAACTTTATTGGCTGTCTGATTGTCTTGTCATCGGGATTTGCGGTGGCAATTTGGTTACAATTATCAAAGTCGCTGATGAAAGAAGTCCCAAAAGGAAGTTATACGCCTCTGACACTATTTTTTGGTGCCTTACTAACCATACCGACAGTTGCCTTACTAAAATTGCCACTGAATACAGACTGGACAATAACACCATCAGTGACAGGTATTTTAGCAGTATTATATTTAGGAGTTGGTTGTAGCTTAATGGCAAGTTGGGCATGGAATAGGGGGGTAGCTGTGAGCGATACCAATATCAGTGGGTTAGCCTTGGCATTGGAGCCGGTGTTTGGCGTATTGTTTGCTGTATTACTGCTTGGTGACAGACCTGATTTATCTACCACCATTGGTATTGCCATGGTGATGTTTGCAGTTTTGTATTCATTCTGGCTAAGCCGGCGTTAGTTTTGTAGTGCTAGTGTTTTATGCTAAGTTTATAATTTTTTTTAGGGTTTATACGTGAGTAGCTTATCATAATCCATGGTGTAAACATTAGTAATGTTGGGTACGTGTTTAAAGCGTCGATAACCCCACATATAGTGTTCAGAGATAGGCTCAATCATTCGTTGCATGGCTTGATTGAGTGCGCTGGTGGCGATGTTCATATCTCGGTGGTATAACTTTTCATCATCTAGTGGATAACAATGGATATCAAATCCTTGACCATCAGCACGACGTAGGCATACCAGTCCAACTAAGGCGCATTTTGTTTTACTGGCTAGTTTAGGAGCGAGTGTGCTACTAAGTGTCGGTATGCCAAAAAAAGGTACAACCACCCCGCCAGAAGGTTCAGGTACATGATCGGGTAAAATGATACTAAAGCCTCCTTTTTTTAAGGTTTTAAAAATAGCTTTGACCCCACTGGCATCCGTAGGGACTAAGGTTGAGTTAAGTCGCTCACGTCCTTGCAAGACAAAATCATTGCTAATTTTTCCTTTAACTGGCTTGTACATGATGGTGGGTGAGCCGTGTTGATTCAGCCAAGCATTCATAACTTCCCAAGTGCCCAAATGAGGAACAATTGCCAGCATGCCATTGGGGTTTTTTAACCCGTCCATTAATACTTCAATATTATGTACTTGCTTGATTTGTTTAATGTTCCATTCAGGCGACATCGCCCAACACTTAACAGATTCAACACTGGTTAGGCACTGATTTTTAATAATTTGTCGGTGTATTTTTTGGCGTTGTCGTTCATTAAGGTCGGGATGAGCAAGCAGTAGGTTACGGCGTATACTATTATGGACGCTTAGGTTGGGTAATAGCATCATAACCCATGCAACAAATGTTGCGAGCAGACGCAATACAAATAACGGAATAAAACGAAACAAGTTATACGGGTTCATATCAATCACTATCACCATGACTAAGAATAGTCGAAGAACAAAGATTTAAATTTGCGTCAATGCCAGCAGAGGATTCAATACCTGCACAGCCTAATAAAGAATGAAAAAGATTATCATGGCTAACCTGATAGCTATCATTATGGTTGGCTTGCCAGTGAGTTTGTAGGTTTTTGGCGTTGTTTTGTCCAATATCATCAGCAAGATATTTATCCGAAAACCAAACAATAAAAGGTATCTGAAACTGCTCTTTAGGTGCAGAGCTGACGGGCTCTCCATGAAAGTAATGTCCCTGCTCACCCAATGACTCACCATGATCAGAAGCATAAATGAGGATTGCTTTTTTATTTTGCAATAGCGTAATTACTTGTGATAAAAAGTCATCCACAGCAATGATAGTATTATCAAAGGCATTATTCAAGCTTTCTGTTGTGCACTGAGAGACATCAGGATTAGTACAAAATGGGGTAAATACTTGATGCTCTGTGCTCAGTCTATCGCTATAAGTTTGATGAGAGCCTAAGGTATGTAGCACCAGCAGTTGTTTACCACCAGTGTAGTTTTCAATGGCACTCTTAGCATAAGGGAGTAAGGCTACATCTTTTGAGCCTTTGTTTTGTTCGTGCAATACCGCATATTTGCTGATTAGCTTATCATAATGCAGATATTTATAAAATTCACTCATGGTTTGTAATGAATAGATTTGCGTGTGATAGCCTTGTGATTTTAATACCTCGCCAACAGAAGATTGGTTAGGCAGGCGTTGTTTATCATTTTTAGTTAACATTGATGTCATACAATAAATAGAATTAACGGTTAACGTATCACAAGATTGAGCATTGACAAAGCTGTATAAGTTAGGGACTTTGGCTAAGTTAGGTGTTGTGTTTTTGTTATAACCATTGAGAGCAAAGTGATCACCACGAGTGGTCTCGCCAATGACCAACACAATCAATAAATCATCCATATTCGCCTGATAATCATAGGTTTGTGATAATAGGCTGATTTGACTTTGATGCTGTTTTAGTTTTTTGTAGGCACGTCTTGCCCGATTGAGATTATATTGAGCATCTAAAGGAGAAAAGTTGGCTAAATCTGTGACAAATCTGGGATCTCTGATATTTCCCTCTGCACGAAACTGGTAACCTGCTATAAAAAAATAAGCAATAATCACCGCTAGAGTTAATCCGCCTGATAATACGGCACGAAACAGATGATGAAAATAACCAACAGCGGTTATTTTGGTCAACAATAAGATAATAATAGGGACAATGGCGGTAACCATTAGCCATAGTATTAATCGCCATGATAACATCTCAAGCGTTAAGTCGCTTTCGTTCATTAAGCCACTTAACATAATATCAGTGGTTAGTGTAACCTTATAAGAAAACTTAACGAAGACGGCAAGTGACGCCATAAAAATTTGACTGGCAAGAAATAACTTAAAAATAACTTTAGGCAATAGAGAAATAATCAAGCTGATCACGAACATTAATAAAGCTAACCAAAATGAAGACAGGCTATCACTGAGGCTGAGGTTGCTAATAAAATTTAGCAAATACAAATACAGGGTAACCAGCAAGCTTAATTGTAGTTTGCTTAGTTGTAACTTGCTGAGTCGTGATTGAAAAGATCGCCTAAAAGATTGTCTTAAGGTTTGCTTATTGGTAGTTGGGTGATGTGTCATACTTGATAAAGTGATTGTTTAAAAGTTATTTTTTTAGTGAAACATCGCTCATTATACATAACTTTTATAAAAATAAATCTGTTATGTTACAATAAACCATTCATAGAACCATCCCATATAGTCAATTAAAAAGAAAAACACCACAAATCGGTAACGGAAACTGGTAAAAATTTCTTTGCTGGCTGTACGGTAGTGCAGATGCTACTAGTCGTAGCAACTTTGATTTTAATTCACTATAGCATGATGAGATAGATAAATATGACAAAAAAAACAGCAAAAAGACATCATTCAACAAGATCTTCAGGAAAGTCTGCTACAGATTCTTCTATATCAAACCACAGCGATAAAGTTCGTATTGATAAGTGGCTATGGTCAGCTCGCTTCTTCCGTACTCGTAATCTAGCAAAAAAGGCGATTGAAGGCGGAAAAGTCCATATCGGTGGTCAGCGAGTTAAGACGAGTAAAGAAGTTAGCGTGGGTGACGTGATCACCATTCGTCAGGGTTCGGCGACGAGCATGAGCGAAAAGACGGTGGTGGTACAAGGCTTGTCGGAACAAAGAGGTAATGCGACACTTGCTCAAACCCTCTGTCAAGAAACTGAAGAAAGTATTGCTCGCCGTGAATATTATCATCAGCAACGCAAACTTGCCAATCTAGCCCGCCCTGATAAATATTATGGGCTAAAAATGGCTATATTTCCGTCAAATTGTGTCTAATTTCTTGCTAATATTTTCATATTACCTGCAAAATTATCCTTATTTGACTTAAATCTATCTCATTTTTATCTCCATAATCTAAATAGGGACATGCCCTAACTCGTATGAAAGCGTTTGAATTCTCAACACGCCCTATTGAAAATATGCTAAACTAGCAAGGTTAATTTATTTTGATATTTGTGAGAAAGGTATACAAGGCTATGAGCGTATCTAAAAATATTATTAGAGAACAGCTACAAGGTTCTATGGTGGCATTGGTCACTCCGATGTTTGCTGATGGTTCGGTTGATTATCCACGACTGGCGGAGCTGGTAGAGTGGCACATTGAGTCAGGGACTAAGGCAATTGTTGCTATGGGTACAACAGGTGAGCCTGCTACTTTATCGGTAGAGGAACATATTGAAGTGATTCGCTTTTGTGTAGAAAAAGTGAATGGTCGTATCCCACTGATTGCTGGCACAGGTGCGAATAGTACCCACGAAGCCATTAATCTCACGAAACGAGCAAAAGAAGTGGGAGCCGACTTTGCGCTATTGGTTGCTCCTTATTATAACAAGCCAACTCAAGAAGGCATGTATCAACATTACAAAGCTATTGCTGAAGCCGTTGATATCCCTCAGATATTGTATAATGTCCCAGGAAGAACGGTAGTGGATCTTGCTCAAGAGACAGTAGAGCGTCTTGCTGATATTGATAATATCGTAGCGATTAAAGATGCAACCGGTGACCTTGAGCGTGGTGAAAAGCTCATCAAAGCAGTAGCGGATAGATTGGTTGTATTGTCAGGCGATGATCCTACTGCTTTGGAATTGGTAAGGTTGGGTGGTAAAGGCAATATTTCTGTTACTGCCAATATTGTCCCTAAAGAGATGAGTGACGTGTTTACTTCCGCTCTGGCAGGTGATTATGATGTTGCTGACAGTATTGAAGATAAGATCAAACACTTACACAAAGATTTATTCATTGAGTCTAGTCCTATCCCTGTAAAGTATGCTCTACACAAAATGGGTAAAATTGATAAAGGCATTCGCTTACCATTGGTATGGTTATCAGAGCAATATCATGATGTTATTGATGAAGCGTTGGTTAAAGCAGGTGCGTTGTAAGTTTTTATATACTTATAGACTTGGACATCAAACTTAACATCGAACGACATGACAAAATTAGGATAATACGCAAATGAAAGTCAATAGTATAAGCATGAAGCTACTGATCAGTATCGCAGTGGTTGGTATGACACTATCAGGTTGCTCCAGTACAAAAAATTTATTAGGCAAACGAGACAATGGTAGTTTAGACTACCAACAAAGTAGATTGCTTGCTCCGATTCAACTGCCTGTTGATAAGCAACCCAAGACTTTTACACCTTTGTATCCTTTGGTGCAGGCAGGAAAGAGCCCAATTAATGTAACAAATTCAGCAGGTAAACAGTATCAACTACCAGCGCCAAGACGCATAGGGCGTATGGTGCAGTAGTACTTAATTTAGCTAAAGTTTAAAATACGGTATGCTACCTATCTGTTCTTATTTATTTTATGTACTTATCTATTTTATTTAAGAATGTATGCGTCACTTAATATTTGTAATATTTGCATGCTTGTATAGAAGATACTGTATTTATTGAGACTTACCAAGGGTAATACGACTAACATAAGGAATTCCTTATCATGAACACTCAAGTTACAAGTACACAGATCAAAAAACAACAGCTTCTATATAAAGGCAAAGCGAAATCTGTCTATGAAACGGATAATGAGGATTATCTAATCTTGCATTTTCGTGATGACACCTCTGCCTTTAATGGTGAGCGTGTTGAGCAATTGGCTCGTAAGGGTCAAGTGAATAATAAGTTTAATGCCTATGTTATGCAAAAGCTGGCAGAAGCGGGTATTGAGACGCACTTTGAGCAACAATTAAGTGACGATGAAGTACTGGTTAAGCGTCTTGAGATGATTCCTGTGGAATGTGTGGTGCGTAACTATTCGGCAGGTAGTCTGGTGCGACGTTTGGGGCTTGAAGAGGGCATGAAGCTAAATCCACCCACTTATGAGTTGTTTTATAAAGACGATGCCTTGGGCGATCCGATGGTCAATGAATCACAATCTATCTCGCTCGGTTGGGCAACGGCAGAACAATTGGCACAAATGAAGGCATTAACATTACGCATTAACGATGTCTTAACCGAATTATTTGAGCAAGGTGATATGTTGTTGGTCGATTTTAAATTGGAATTTGGCGTATTTAAAGATCGTATAGTGTTGGGTGATGAGTTCTCTCCTGATGGTTGTCGTATCTGGGATAAAGAAACCAAAAAGAAACTGGATAAAGACCGCTTCCGTCAATCGTTAGGCGATGTCATTGAAGCTTATGAAGAAGTGGCAAATCGTTTGGGCATTAACCTAGACTAAGGGCTATCGGTTAGACAAGGAGGATGACCATGTACAAACTCGTTGTTTTTGTCCCTGAAAGTCATTTAGAGCAAGTAAAAACTGCTATGTTTGAAGCTGGGGCGGGCAAGATTGGCAATTATGATCAATGCTGTTGGCAAATTCAAGGCAGTGGGCAGTTTCGTCCACTTGCCGAGAGTAATCCGCATACAGGCACACAAGGGAAACTTGAAATTATTGATGAGTGGCGGGTAGAAACCGTTGTCGATGATAAGTATCTTACAGCGGTTATTTCCGCATTAAAAGAGGCTCACCCTTTTGAAACCCCTGCATTTGATGTGATTAAAATGGTTGATACTGAAACTCGGTTATAATTAACCGATGTTATGCAAAAAACTTGATTACAAAATTAAAGGACTAAACGATGGACTTTGTCAATATTACCCCCGCTAGTGCTCCCAGTGCGTGGTTAGACCTAGATGCGTTAGACAAAAATATTGCTCTTGTTAATGCTAAAACCGCCAATGTGAATTTACGCATCGCTACCAAGTCCATTCGCAGTTTGGCAGTGCTTAATTATATCAAAGAGAATACGCCCAATTATATCGGACTGATGAGCTATTCAGCAGAAGAATCAGCTTATCTATTGGAACATGGCTTTGATAATATCCTCTGTGCTTATCCAACATTTGACAAGGATAATATTGTCAAAACCTTTGCTTATACAGAGCAAGGGTCAACCATGGTTTGGATGGTTGATCGTATTGAGCAATGGCAACTACTCGAGCAACTAGCCAAACAACACAATACCGAGGTGAGTATTTGCCTTGATGTTAATATGTCCATGCCCTTGCCGATGTTGTATTTTGGTACGAAGCGTTCGGCGTTGATGACTAAAAAACAACTCAAAAAGTTGCTTAGGAGTGCTAATCAATTTACTCATAGTCAAGTGGTTGGGGTGATGGGCTATGAAGCACAAATTGCAGGCTTGCCTGAGCATATCCCTAATAAAGCCCTACTGACTCCAGCAATTAGAGCACTTAAAGCCCGCTCAAAAAAACAAGTGCGTAAGCGTCGTAGTGCCTTGGTCAAGTGGCTTAAAAAAATGGGCTATGAGTTACGTTTGGTGAATGGTGGCGGTAGTGGTAGTATGGCGTTTACTTGCGCCCAAGCGGAAATCAGCGAAATTACGGTTGGTTCAGCGTATTATTATCCTGCTCTATTTGACTATATGGATAGCATGACAGAATTTACGCCGTCAGCTGGCTTTGTCTTGCAAGTCACTCGCCAGCCAGAAAAAGAGGTCATTACCTGTCATGGTGGTGGCTTTGTCGCTTCAGGTTCAGTAGGCGTGGATAAATCACCTGTAATTCATTATCCGCATAACTTGCAGATATTAGATGATGAAGGCTTTGGTGAAGTACAAACCCCAATGCAAGCCACTGATGGGAAGTTAACAGTAGCTGTTGGTGATTATATATGGTGTCGCCATGCCAAGGCGGGTGAGCTCTGTGAGCATTTTAACCAGTTGAGCGTGTATCGAGACAGCAAGCTTGTTGACGAATGGCTCACCTATCGAGGTGATGGTAAGGCGTTTCATTAGCGGGTGCTGATAGTTAGGAGTTAGGGTCTGTTGATATTTCCATGTTTAAATTGTCAACAAATCCTAACAATATGTTTTAGAAAGAAATATCTCCTAAAATGTGTAGATAACTCCTAGTGCACTGTTAAACTTAATACGTTTGTCAACTTTGGGGCTGTCATGTTGTTCATCGCTATTATAAGCAAGATGCTGATTAAAGAATATTTCCCAATCGCTAGCAATTTGGTATTTACCCATTAGGTTTGCATATGGATGCAGGCTGTCATCTGGGCGATAACTTTCTATGCCTGAGTGAGTTGATTCTTTGTCGCTGATACCATAGTAGTGCTCATTATAATTTTTATCTTGCCATTGAACACCAACGCTAGGGTACAACGCCATGCCGCTGCCTTGGTACCTACCGACATAGGCTAGACGGGCAAGGGTTCCATCACTGTCGCCAAAGGCATCGGTAAAGACTTGCCCTCGTAATGCTCCAATTGGCGTAAACTTCATGTAACTTGCCCCGACAAAAAAGCTCGCCTTACGTTCATCAAGCTTGCGAAATTGATTATTTGCCTTATCAGGATCATAGTTAACACCGTTATATTGAGTAACTATAGATAGCTCATGATCGCTGTTATCTAGTAATTTATAGCCAAAACGATTGCCACGTGCATAAAACTTTGTGCCTTCATAAAAGACACTTGGCAAAATCGCAACATCACTATCGTAGTCGCTAAACCCTTGTTCATCATAAACTGCATTGATGCCAACTGATAGATCATTAATCGCACCAACGCCAGCATTGGCACTGCTCATCATTAATAATGAAGTGCAGAGTAAAGAGGTACAGACCCCAACGTTTACGGATAAAATAGACATCAAAGAAGAATTTTTCATAATGTTCCCAATCTTAATGGTTGCTCCTTGTGTTTTTACCATTATACATATAGTCAAACTGGTAAAAATTTCTTTGCTGGCTGTACAGTAGTGCAGATGCTACAGAAATTTCTCCCAGTTGCCTAGTCGTAGTAGTTTTAATTTTAATTCACTATAGTACTTCAAGCGAGATTGACACCGTAGTGATTTATCTTTTAGGCGACTATAGCTTGATGACAAATACAATGTTATCTTCAAACAACCAGATAAATCATGCTTGTCAAATGTAGCCATTGTCGGTTAAACTGCCCCTGAATATTGACAAGCTGGAAACTAGTTATGACTGATGCCGTTTCGTATTCCTACAGGTCACAGGCTCAAACGTCAGCAACCGCTCGTATTAAAAAACTATCACCATTATTGATTAATCAATTATCAGCAGGTGAGGTTGTTACTCGCCCTGCTTCTGTAGTAAAAGAGCTATTAGAAAACGCTATTGATGCAAATGCTACTAAAATCATCGTTAATATTACTCAGGGAGGGATGGGGTTAATTGAACTGATTGATAACGGCGATGGCATCCATCCTGACGATATGCTGATGGCGGTCACTCGTCATGCTACCAGTAAGGTTGCAGATGTTGAGCATTTACAAGGGATTAATACACTCGGCTTTCGAGGAGAGGCGCTGGCTTCTATCTCTGCGGTGTCACGCTTGACCCTTATTAGCAGTCATGATGATAGTGGTATCGGGCGTTGTTTAAATATTGCAGGTGAGGTTGATAATCCAGATATCACCCCGATTGCTTGTCAACAAGGTACACAGGTAAGTGTTCGTGATTTATATTTTAATGTCCCCGCTCGACGTGGTAATCTCAAGAGTATTGCTACTGAATATGCTCATATAGAGGCGGTTATTCGTCATATTGCTCTTGTTTATCGCAATCTTGATTTAACCTTGCATCATGATGGTAAGTGTCGCCTAACATTGCTTAATCAAAACAAAGTCTTGAATCTATTTGGTTCAGAGTCTGAGCAATACATGCATACACAATTGCCATCACTAACACGACTCCAACAGGCTTTATCTACGCCTCTACCTAGTAAGCACTATAATCTATTTGTTGACTTATCTGCTTTATATGTTCCTAATACAAGCGTAAACATTGTTGATACGGATAAAATAACAACAGATAAGCTCATGCAAGAAGATGTTGGCGAGAAACAGCAGATAATAGATAGCTTTGAAAAAAATCCTCCTAGCATTAGGGGATGGTTTTGGTTAGCGGACAAACGGGCTGATAACTCTCATATTACAGAAAGCCGTGTTAATAGAAGTAATAGCCATAAACAAGGCAATGCAAAAGCGAATGTCTCTCTACCTACGCTGATTTATATTAATGATCGACTGGTGAAAGACCTTGCTATCAGTCATCAACTTCGTCAAAGTATATTAAGTGTTAATTTAGACATTAATCAGGTTGGTTATGCGTTATTTTTTAATTTGCCAAGTGCATGGTTAAATCTTAACGTTCACCCTAGTAAGCAACGTATTAGCATTCACACATTGGCTAATATTAACGCACATTTACATGTAGGCATACAACAACTATTACAGCCCGTTACTCTTTATAAAAAACAACTGTATCTACAAGAAACTGCCCAACAAGGACAAGACAAATTACCAGAGAAACCAGCGCAATCAGGACAAATTCAACAACAAGCATTACATATAGCAATACAAAAAGAATCAAAGCAACAGACACAGAACAATACAAATATAACGCCTAAACAAACAATAAGAGACCTTAGTACAGATCACAATTTTTATAAATTAAAGGATAAAACAAGATCACAGCTTGCTAGCCCCAATAGCGTTTATCAACTAGATAAAAAAGAAACGCGTGTCAGCTCTTGTCAACCATCAAATTGTTTTCAATTATTGATAATTACTGAACAACTCGACAGCCCTCAGCAATTAGAGCAACTTAACCAGCAACTACAGCAAAGTTTAGGGCTGACTTGTGCTATGGAAGTACAACCATACAAACAATTAGAAGCTACCTATCAACTCTCTACTCAGTTGACGTTAGATACAGAACAAGCATTAAAACAGTTAATTAAATTAACAGATTGTATCTGTAGTTCGTGGACGGTGGCTTATCAGCGAGAGCTTGATGAAGTAACATTCACTTTTGATAAAAGTCAACTTGATAAACGTCAATATAGTTGCTTTCGTCAAGCCGAATTTGAAGCGATTGCTTGGGCACATATAGAAAAAAATGCTTTGCCATAATTTTATAAATCACGTATGATGTCTGCTAAATGAGAACTTTTATTTGACAATAGTTTATTCTTATTGCTAAACTTGTTCAGTTTTTATAAACTGCTACGACAACTTTATTAATTTTAGAACTTGTACAGAGTATTCATATTTTGGCGAGATCTTTTTTGATAAGGTTTTTTATTTTTAAGTAGGGCGTGTTGAGAATTCAAACGTGGAACTGTCAAAAGCTATTTTTTAGGCAGTACGCAGGAAAATTTTTGATATTTAGTCATTCTAAATGATAAAA
>PDWI01001841.1_pt1 | contig 32972 bp, 25 predicted proteins | sample 1430891 | NCBI WGS metagenome assembly PDWI01 (sample SAMN01162508, study PRJNA174530) | Oral metagenome, whole genome shotgun sequencing project. | biome: Marine environment; feature: Marine mammal; material: Swab sample of the gingival sulcus; isolation source: swab sample of gingival sulcus... | reverse complement strand
TTAAAACCAGCTCTTTTTCGGCGTACAGCTTTTGCAACTAAAGAAACCGCCTCTTTCTGACCAACTACCCTCTTATGTAGACTGTTTTCAAGGTCAATCAGCTTTTCAGTTTCTTCCTCTGTTATCTTAGTCACTGGTATCCCTGTCCACATCTCAATAACTTTGGCAATATCTTCTTTCGCCATTTGGAATTCCGACAATTTCTTTTTAACATCTTCGATTGAATCCCTTAAATGAATTTCTTTTGTTTTATACTCAGCAGCTTTTTCGAAATCGTCATTATTAGATGCCTCTTCTTTTTTAGTTATCACATCTATTAACTCATCATTAAGTTCTTTAAACTCTGAAAAGTCAATATTTTTTAAATTAAGCATTGCACCAGCTTCATCTATCACATCAATAGCTTTATCTGGTAAATACCTATCACTTATATATCTATTTGATAAAATTACTGCACTTTCCACCACATCAGTTGGTATCGAAACACTATGATAATCTTCATAATATCCTTTTACACCTTCAATGATTTCAATACTTTCTGTTATAGTTGGCTCATCAACTATAACCTTTTGGAAACGTCTTTCTAAGGCTGAATCCTTTTCAATATGCTTACGGTACTCTTCAAGAGTTGTAGCACCAATAATTTGCACTTCACCCTTAGCTAAAGCTGGTTTCAAGATGTTACCAGCATTCATAATCCCGCCCATAACTTCACCAGCACCAACAATATTATGTACTTCATCAATTACAAGCACAACATCGCCTGCTTGTCTTGCCTCCTTGATGATATTATTCATTCTCGATTCGAACTGTCCTCTAAATTGAGTTCCAGCAACAATCGCTGTCAGGTCTAACAAATATATCTTCAGTTTCGCTATCTTAGGCGGCACTTCGCCATTCACAATTTTCATTGCCAAGCCCTCAGCAATAGCAGTTTTACCAACACCAGGCTCACCAATTAACACCGGGTTATTTTTAGTACGGCGATTTAAAATTTGGATAACTCTCTCTATTTCGACATTTCTGCCAACAACTTTATCAATACCACCATTAATAGCTTTTTGATTTAGATTTTCACCAAACTTATCAAGACTCTTCATTTTTTTATTTTTACTAGTATTTTTTTGAGTAGTCTTGTTTTCATTTTTAAACATGCCACCTTGTCCAAAACTATTTATAAATTCCTGAAACATTGATTTAGCAGCAGCCTTTTCACCATTAGGGTCATCTATCTTCGGTTTATTTTCTTTACTTTCTTTACTTTCTTTATTTACTTTATCTTCTTTTGCAACTTGCTCCTCATTTGCTGTTTTATCATTTTCAACTTTATCATTTTCCGGTAAAACAACATCTGCCTCATCCTGTTCAACATCATCACTGTTAGTATCAAATCCACCTGTCATCATGTTGAATATTGGACTTTCAGATAACTCATCCGCATCAGTTTCTGACATAAAATTCATAAGTTGGCTCGAGATATTATTTATATCTTCTTCACTCATATCGATTTGACTAAGAATTTCATCAAATGGCGACATGCCCATTTTACTGGCACACTCCATGCAGATACCCTCAGTCTTTTGTTTACCAGTCTCATCCAATCTACCTATCATTATTACAGCAGTATTTTCGTTGCAAATTGAACATTTCTTCATATAATCACTTCTTTCTGTTGTAAAATATATTATTATTCCTACGTTTATCTATAAACTATAACAATTTATCTATGTTATTTATTTTCCCCCTACTATATATAATACACAAAAAATCATAAAAGTAAAATCTAACTTGTAAAATTAACATTTTTTTAATCTTATTCACAAAAATTTTCACCACCATTAATTCACCATATTCTTTCAACAAATATTAAAAATTTGTTGAAATATTTGAAAAACAACAGTATAATTAATTGATAGGTAGCTTTGCATTGTTTTTTTAGAGGTTAAATATGGATAAAAATCTTCTAACATTTTTGGAAGAAATTGAAGAAACAGGCGCTTCTGATATTGATAAAACAAAAAATGGTCTTGAACAACTATACAGCCATACAAATGAATTTAAAAACAATATAGAATTCAAGCGACGCGTGATTTCAATCGACTGTGACTTAAATATATTTGAAGGTAACATAAACAAAGCTCTTAGTATGTCAGAAGAACTAATAGAGCTTTCAACTTTAGCACCTGAGCTTAGATTCGCTATGTCAGCGTATAATAAGCATGGTTTGTGCTGCAAATTTTTAGGTAGAGTAAGAGAAAGTATTGAATCATACCTAAGAGCAATTGAGCTTTATAAATTTGAAAAAAATGAATTTGTATATGCTAAAGTATTAAACAACATTGCTGACCTTTTGATATTTATGGGGCTTTACGAGCAAGCTGAAAACTACATCAACAAAGGCATAGCTGTTTCCGATAAAATCAATAATAAAATCATCAAAGGAAGTCTACTGACAAATTTTGGTCGGATATATTCAAAACTAGAAAATTACATTAAAGCTGAAGAATACTTCAAGCAATCTGAAAAAATTCTTGTAAAAGAACATAACTCTAATATAACCAGCCGTAATCAATACCATTACGCCCTTATTTATGATAAATTGTACACTATTGATGATAGTATAAATATGCTATATGATCTTGAAAACGAGTTTTCAAAACTTAAAGAAAAATCATACCTATCAAATACCTACGGTGTACTAATAAAAAGATTAAGATTCACCAATAGAATAAAAGAAGCTATTGACGTAATCAATCGGTTTACAATAAACTTTAAAAAAGACATCGATAAATTTGAGATAGCCGAAACTTATCTGGAAATAGCAAAAATTTATGATGAATTAAAAAGACATGAAGAAGCTCTAAATTACTATAAAAAATATAGTGATTTAAAAAGAGAACACAGTTTAATTCTAGAGCAAGAACTTATCGAAAATTATAGTGTCAAAAATGAAATAAATCAAATACTAATTGATACCAACAAAAAAACAGACAAAAATAAAAAATTAAGTAAGTATAACAAAAAAATCCAAAAAATGTACCAAGACATGTTAGCAATCAACGACTTTACAAACAGAATATCAAATGCTGACAGTATTGATATGATATTAGACATCTATAACATCAACATAAAAAAAATATTTCCTAGTATCAGAACAGGTATGTTTATATTAAACAGTGATAAAACTGAATTTTCAGTAACAATGTATGATGAAGATGTTGTAGTGAATTTCGACCACACAGTTAGTGTTGATTGTAAAGAATCTTTAATTGCTAAGATAATCAGAGAAGATATAACTTACATGACGGGCGATATTGATGAAGATAGAGTTTCCTACTTAGATGCCAATGAAGATGACTTCAGAGATGATGAACCGCAAGAAGTTATCAGCTACCTAGCGACAACACTAAAAATTGACAACGACATGCTAGGTGCAATCTGTGTACTCCATAACACAAAGGATATGTACAACGACTATCACGCTTCAATCTTTGAAACTATCGCATCAAACATTGCAATTGCTTTAAAAAACATTGCCTACATAGAAAATGCAAACAATGAAATTTTAAAACAAGTTAAACTTGAAGCCGAACTTGATAAAGCTAATAAAGAATTATCTGAGTATTCTTTCATCGACCCACTTACAGGCATCTACAATCGCAGAAAAATTCTACAAATTCTTAGTGATGAACTATTTGCTGCTAAGAGAACCAAATCATACATCTCAATCTTAATAATTGACGTAGATAAATTCAAAGAATACAACGATAACTATGGTCATATTAAAGGCGACGAATGTCTTAAAAGCGTGTCAGATGTACTTACTGAAAGTGTCAGTGATCACTGCTACTCTGCTAGATATGGCGGAGACGAATTCATTGTCGTTTTACCAGAAACAAATAAAATTGAACTTAATAAGATTGCTAATACTATATACACAGCTATTAAAAACTTACATATTGAACACAAATATTCCAGCGCATCAGACATCGTAAGTTTAAGTATTGGTGGTTATACTACAATACCAAACCATACCAACATCGAAAAAATAATTGCAAACGCTGACAAAGCTCTATACAACGCTAAAAAAGCAGGTAGAAATAGAACATATATTTTAAGTGGAGATAATATTGATGAATAGTGATTTAGCCAAAATAACTGAAGTCATAGCAAAGAGTCCCAAAACTGCTTACAAATTACTTCAAAATATTGACATACCAAAAGATGATTATGTAAATTATGCTGAAAAATTAAGGCTTGAGTGTATTATTTTGTTTACAATATTTAGAAACGAAGACGAGCTGCAAAATTATATAAAAAAACTTGAAGAAATTACAAAAATTAAAGACCCAAATCTAAAAAAATCACCGGTTTACAACATACTTGGTGTGCTTGAAAACCGCAACCAAAATTTTAATAAATCAATTTACTATTACAATCTGTCTTTAAAATATGCTAAATCTGAAAACAACCCAATTCAAAAAACTAAAACAGCTAATAATCTTGGAACTTTGTATATGCAGGTTGGTTTATACGAAAAAGCAAAAGAAATTATCCAAAAAGAAATTGAAACTTTAGAACAAAATGAAGGTTCGATTGTATTTCCACACCTTTATCACAATTTAGGTGATATTTACAATCAGCTTAAAAATTACAACCGAGCAATATACTGTTTTACTAAATCAATAGAGATTTCTAAAGGTGAAAGTGATGATATAAATTTAGCTCAAGGTTATTTTAGACTGGCAAAACTATACAAATCAGCTAAAGACTATATCAATGCTAAAAAATACTTTGAAATAACTATCGAAACAACTAAAATCACCAATCATCAAGATCTTATGATAAAATCAATTCAAGAACTATGTGATATCAACCTGCTTGAAAATAGATACGGCACATCGCTTTCACTTATTGATCAAATCGAAGACTACATAATTGAAAACGAACACTTAATTCAAAATCCAGATATATACTATTTATCTGGTAAGACTTATCATTTTTTGAGCGACAAACAAAAAGCCTACAAGATGTATAAGACGTATGCTAAAAAATACAGTGCAACCGAAATGGAAAGCATTAAAATTTATCAAGACCTGGCTGACATCAAATTTAAAATTACCGAAGCCAAAAAAAATCAAGAAAAAATCACTGAAGAAAATGATAACCTATCGCAAAAAAGAACTGAGATTCAGAGACTTTACAACGATATGTTTAAAATAAACGAAATGTCAAGAAAAATCACCAAAATTCCTGATATCAAATACATACACGAACACTTATACCCCTACTTATCAGATTTAGTAGGACTTGTTTGCCTTGTAATTTATCTATATGATGAAAAATCAAAAACTATCACAACCCATCTAATAGATAAAAAAAATATTATAAATGATAAATACAACGAGTCTAAAGAAATTGCAATTGACAATCCTAATTCAATAGTAGCTTACGCAACTAGAAACAAATGTTCAATAGTTTCTAACGACTTCCAAAACGATATTTATAAATTTAAAGAAGACCAAGGTAACGAATTCTATTCAGGAACTGTGAACTCAATAATTTTACTGCCACTTATGATTGGTGATAAAATTATCGGTGGTATATCTATCCAAAGTGATAAGAAAAATGCCTATGACAATAATCAACTGAACATGCTAAAGACGTTGTCATCACACATAGCAATCGCTATCAAAAACTCAAGCGAACTAGAAACACTAAATAAAGAAATTAAAACCCGAAAAGAAACGCAAGAAAAATTGATGAAAACCAACGAAAAATTATCCCGCATGTCCTACATTGATTCACTAACCAAAATACCAAATAGGAGAAAATTTTTCGACACACTTCATAAAGACATCGCCTTTAACAAAACCAACCACACCGAAATGTCAATATTAATAATAGATATCGACTTTTTTAAAGAATACAATGATAACTATGGGCACATTGGTGGTGACCATTGCATCAAAACAGTTGCAACAACACTAAATACGTACCTAATAAAAAACGACTATTTTTTAGCCAGATATGGTGGCGATGAATTTATCGCCATACTTAACACCGCTGATTACAATGAAACCAAAAGAATTTGTGATGAATTAATGAACCTAATTAGCGATACAAACATTGTACACGAATATTCAACTGTTTCAGATAGAGTAACACTAAGTATTGGTGCATTTAACTTTGTTCCCGTTAAAGATACAGAAATAAAAGAAGTTATCCAAAAAGCTGATGAGGAACTTTACAAATCAAAAGAAAACGGTAAAGCTAGATACACCATAAAAACATGCGAGGCAATCGACATCAATGAAAATGATTAAACAAAAGAAATACAGTGTGATAATAGCAGCAGCTGGCAAGTCCAGTAGAATGAATACGCACACCAATAAAACACTGCTAGAAATAAACGGTCTACCAATACTTGAAATAAATATCAAACAATGGCTGACAAAAACTGAAATCAGCGAAATCATCATCACCTACAATGACGATGTACATGAAAATTACAAAAAAATAATCGCTAAATATGATACGGCAAATATAAAACTAGTAAAAGGCGGCAAAGACAGAAAAGACTCAATCCTTAACGGTTTGTTAGCTGTCAATAAAGATGTGAGCCATGTAATAGTGCATGATGGAGCGAGACCCTTTTTAAGTAAGACTTGCTACGCAAAGATAAATCAGGCACTACAAACAAATGACATAGTAGTAACCTATCAAAAAACAGTTGATACATCATACTATAAATCAGAAAACAGCATCAAACATATCGACCGTGATAAAATTTACCGAGCTTTAACGCCGCAGTGTTTTAGTTATCCAATTGTAAAAAAAATTATTGAATGCCTAAATAAAAACGAAAAAAACTATACTGATGAAATCAGTATCATACTCGAACTTGGGCTTACCCCAAAATTTATCGAGGCAGACAAAACACTCTTTAAAATAACCGAAAAATTTGACTACGAGCTAGCTCGTTTTACTTACAACTACTTATTGGAGAACAATTTATGCGAATAGGAAACGGATACGATGTACACCGCTTAGAAAAAGGCGAATATATTACGCTAGGTGGAATAAAAATTGCTTGCGATAAAAAAGTAGTCGCTCACTCCGATGGTGATGCACTGACCCACTCAATAATTGATGCTTTAATAGGAGCTATGGCTTTAGGCGATATAGGAAAATTCTTCCCTGAAAATGATGTCAAATACAAAGGTGCTAGTAGCTTGACAATGCTTAGTGACATCAAAAAAATACTAGACGAAAAGGCTTACAAAATAATCAATATCGACAGTGTAATCGTACTAGAAAAACCACGCCTACGACCTCATATTGATGAGATACGAAAATCACTAGCTGATACTTTAATGATTAACATCAATGACATCAACGTTAAAGCTACCTGCCACGAAAAAATGGGCTATATTGGCGAAAACAAAGCCATAGCTTGTAATGCGGTGGTGCTTATTGAAAAGATATAGCAAATATAGTTTATAATATAACGTAACTAAACCCTGCTTACCAATAACGGTTTAAACACTATTATTAGTAAGCAGGGTTTTGTAATTACATAAATTTCAATTTAAAATTCTAAATAACTATTTAAAAAATACATCCTCAACACCTGCAATAAGAAGTATAATAAGGCAGACAGTCATCACGCCGAAATAGATAGCCTTTCTGCGATTTTTTTCTTTGCGACAAGAAAGAAGGACATTGATATTATAACCTAACCACCCTGACATAAAAACAACTTTAGCAGATGCAACCTCTATTTTGACAAACCACGAACTAACAATGAGTATAATTAAACTCAAACATGATAATGTAACAGCAAATTTTATTGATTTATCAAGCTTAGCATAGTTACTTTCATCAAATGGCTTATTTATTACGTCACTTTTTTCAACATTTTTTTTATCACTCATAAAAATCCTCCCTAGCAATTAAACATTACATTGATTATAGTTCAGCTAGGGAGAATTGTCAACTCATTTATAATTTTTTACAAAATAGCAATAATTTATCTGTCTTTTTACTTCAACAACTAATCTAAAACATAGTCCTCCAAAGTGCGTTTAAAGACATCTTCCGACTTTCCAATTGCTTTTCTAAAATCATCATAATTATCAACATCATCAGGTATATATAAGCCAAGTTTAAACACAGATATAGGGTCTGCCACCTTAGTATTGGTTTCACCGATAACTTTCAAATTCGAGATAGTTCTTGATGGATAAATTATCCCCGTACTCTTCGAACTAAGTACATGAGCATAGGAAATAATCTGATATAAATCATCATTTGGCATGTCTTTATCATTTTCATTTTGAAACTCATACTTGGCATCAAGCACAATTCTACAATCCTCACTATAAAAATCTGGATATGCTGGTTGCGTTTTAAATTCGTTATCAGCAATATCTTGTAGTAAAAATACTGCGTTTTTATTTAATTTATTTTCAGGATGCAGTAATTTAAGTTCAGGCACTTTTACACTAAGTATTGTATAGATATATTCTTCCCACAGCCAAGAAATATCAAAAAGCACGCCATATATATCTTCGTCATTTTTATAAATTTTCTCTTTGCCATCATTTAATATATAAAGAGACAACTTGAACAAATCAATATATTCAGAACAAAAATCATCAGTTGTCCCGTCTTGCAAAACAGCCTCAAATACATCACTAGCATCCTTATCGCCATAATTTTTAGTAGATGACATAAACAGTTCAATGCTTTCTTCTGACAGCACATCATTGATAAACGAACTATACCCCTCACCCGCAATATTTTTAATAAACTCTATTGTATGCTTAATAAGATGAATAAAGTCGTGACCACAAGTTAATTCTTTTACTGAATAAGAATTCCTGTTTTCAGTTTTATCAGATTTATTATCAACCATAAAATACTTATACTCTTGTAACAACCCTTTTTGTAACGCCTTTTCTAAGTATTTAGGATACAAATACACAAGAAAATTATATATCCGCTGCTTCATTGTAGCACTACGCTCAAAACTCTCTAAATTAACATCAAAAACCTTTTCTAGCATATAATATAAAAAATAGTCTTCCCTGTAAGATAAATCACCATTTTTATCCTTGACAGGAAACCTTGAATGAATAGCCAGCGACTCTTTAACATCATCCGACTTATCACTATATTCTATAAAACCAGCAACATTATTCGTAGCCACTACACCAACACTGATAAGTCTACTATCCATATCAACCATAACATGCTTTGAGTTTAAAATACTTTTTTGTTCTTCATAATCAAAAGAGACCTCAAAAACACGTGGAAATACCAGTAATTTCTTGCGGTCAGGTAACAAATCAATTCTATACCCTAACATTTTTTTAACGATATTAGGGTAGTTACAACAAAAGTTATCTTTATTATAGATAGAATTGTCTACTAGATATTCAACGTTTTCAATAATATTATTTTTCATTATATACACCTACCAAATTTAAACAGCAATATCTACCTTACTTTGATACACCTTTATTATCGTCAATATATAATGCTAATACACTTAAAAATTTAAAATTAACTATAAATTTACAAATATACCTAATTTATTCATAATAAATACTATAATCTTTTTAAAATTATACTTGGTTTACTTGTGTTTTCAGAAGTAATACTTATTGAATTTAAAACGATACTACTTGCATCTTTTATCAGACTTTCTTTATTAGTATAAAGCGTACAAATACTTTCACCGACGATAACTTTGTCACCAATTTTTTTGTTTAGAACAATGCCAGCTGTATAATCTATCGCATCTTCTTTGGTTTGCCTACCAGCACCTAGCACCATCGAAGCGATACCAATATTTTCACAGTCAAATTCTGTAATATAACCCGCTACTTCCGACTTAACTTCCACAACAAAACTAGCCTTACCAAATAAACTATAATCGTCAATCACCCTACTGTCACCGCCTTGATTTTCAATCATCTCAGCCAATTTTTTCAAAGCTAAACCATTTTCTAAATTTTGACAAACTAAATTACGAACTTCCGACTCCGTTAAATCTTCTCTTGCAAATTCAACCATTTTACAAGCCAGTTCAATACAAAGCTCTTTAAAATCACTCGGTCCATTACCCTTGAGTGTTTCAATTGCCTCAATCACTTCTAAAGAATTACCCACAGCTCTGCCCAGTGGTTGCGACATATCAGTAATAAAAGCTGACATCTTTTTATCCATCGCTTTACCAATTTTTATCATTGCCTCAGCTAATTTTTGCGAACTTGCCAAATCTTTCATAAAAGCACCGCTACCCGATTTTACATCAAGGACAATCGCATCAGAACCACAGGCTAACTTCTTACTCATAATCGAACTGGCAATCAGTCCAATATTTTCCACAGTTGCCGTCACATCACGTAGTGCATACAATTTCTTATCAGCCGGTGCGATATTTTTAGTTTGTCCAATAACCGCAATTTTAGACTTATTGACAGTTGCGATAAAGTCTTCGGAAGACATCTTGATATCAAAACCTTTGATCGACTCAAGCTTGTCCAAAGTACCACCAGTATGACCAAGTCCTCTACCCGACATTTTACAGACAGCTACATCACACGAAGCTACCAGCGGTGCTAGTACCAACGTAGTTTTATCACCAACACCACCAGTTGAATGTTTATCAACCTTAACACCATCGACCTTTGATAAATCAATCAAATCACCCGAAAGCATCATAGCCCTTGTCAAATCAACCATTTCACTTTCAGACAAATCATTTAAAAACATTGCCATTAATAGTGCTGAAACTTGATAATCAGCCACTTCTTCCTTGACAAGTTGATCAACGAAAAAATTGATTTCTTCTGTTGTAAGTATTTCTTTGTCACGCTTTTTCCTTATAATATCATAGATACGCATAAGCACTCCTTTTTAAATAATAAACCACAACACCAACGCCAAATTTTGTTCAAGTTAAAACTCATAATTCTGCCAACTTACAAATCTACTGCAATGTTTTTTCTTCAACACCTGTTTTATTTTTACTGAAAAACACATACAATAAATGTAAGATACAAATACCAATTGCAATCAATACAATGTTATCGACACTTAAAGTTAAAACCATTGCAGAAAATACAAAACCTGATACTATCCCACCAATACAAAAGTACGATTCAATACCACCATAAATGCTACCAAGTTTGTCTTCGTCATAATTATTCATGACAAAACTATCCATTTTTGAATTAGTGCTAATAGTTGAAATCTCTATAAAAAACGCACAAATAAGCACAATATATATCATACGATAATATAAAGCAATAAACTGCACCACAAAAAATATACCATCAAATTTTAAAAACGTAGTTAATTTTACATTTTTAAAAAATTTAATATTAAGATAAGAACCTGTCAATGCACCAATCGCATATGCTATCTGAAGCGATGCTATTGTAAACGCTACGCTAAGTATTAGTACCGAATCACCATTAGCAAGCATTAAAACTATAATGCTATTTAGCATGGCAAACAACATATTTTGAATTTGCCAAGCAATCGCACAAAGTTTTAATTCGAAGGTCGAAAAAAGATATTTAAAAGACGCTTTTTGTTCTAAATAAATTTCTTTGATACTAAACTGTTTCTTGCCTATACTTATCTCGTCATCACTCTCCTGCGGGCTACTTTCTTCACTTTCAGCACGTTTTTTATCGTTTTTCTCACTTATCGACTCTAAAATTGCTGACTTTATCGACACCAACACAATCGCACTAAACAAAAATGTAAAAGCATTTAAAAACGCTAAACTTTGATAGGTCATCACAGCAATCAAAACTGCTCCTAACGCTTTAAAAACGATTCCCAAAGAGCTAAATAAACTAGCTGTAACTGCCGTATAAGCTTCCCTGTCTTCATCAGGTATGATATTTTTTCTAATTTTGAGATACATACCGTTTTCATAATCACCTGAAATATCTGATACAAAGTTTATGACAATAGCAAGTAAAACTATCCATAATGCTGGTGATTGCCCCATTGCAAACGCCAAAACTATATAAAGACCTGTTCGCAGAAACAATGTAATAAGTATATTACGTACTCTTTGATTAGCCCTATCAGCATAATAACCCGTAACAAAACCTATCAAAGATGATAGTGGCGTAACAATCGAAATTATTGATATAGCCAGCTCTTTTTCAGGTATCAAAACTATATAATTCAGTAACGCAATCGCATAGACAATATCCCCAAAGTTGGAGACAAGGTCCGCTAATGTAGTTTTAACAAATAATTTATTTTTCCACATTTTAGTAATTATTTTTTCCATGTTGCCCTCATTTCATTTGTTTTTCTATTTATTTGTTTATAATGTTTTGTAGTATCTAGTATTTTGTATAATGATTAAAATAAATTATCCTTATATATTTTTAATTTTCATTTTCATATCATTCGCCATTTTTTTCATTTCAATAGCTTCCGCTCTTAAACTATCCGAAGTTTCACGACCTATCAACCTTTGAATTTCATCAATAATCATAGCTTCGTCAAGTTCAGTTAGCTTAACATCTACCATACTACCATCATCAATTTTTTCAATATAATAATGACTGTCAGCGTAAATCGCAAGTTGTAGTAAGTGCGTAATCGAAAGCACTTGATGATTGACACTAACTTTATATAGTTTTTCCGCTAACTTATTAGCTGTCTTGCCACCTACGCCAGTATCTATCTCATCAAAAATCAGCAAAGGCACATTATACCTATCTGAAATCACTTCCCAAATCGCCAACATAATTCGAGATAATTCACCACCCGATGCAACCTTTTTAAGACTTTCAAAATCAAGTCCCGAATTAAGTTTCACCATAAAAGATAAATTATCAATACCTGTTTTAGCAATCTCAGCTGTTTGCTGAATAGCCACTTTAAACTCAGCCTCTTTGAAATTTAATTCTTTTAAAGACTCCGTAATCTGACTTTCAAACTTTTTAACAGCTTTCTTACGCTTGTCCGAAACAGTGTTAGCAATTTTTTGATAGCTTTCTAATAAAACCGCCTCTTCTTGACGCAACTTTTCCCTATCGCCATACTGACTTTCCAGTTTCTGATAATCCTTATCGAGTTTTTCTCGATATTTATAAATCTCAGCTACCGAATTACCATACTTTAATTTCAGCGTATTTACCATATCCCGCCTTTTCTCAAGTAGGTAGGCTTTTTCTTCATCCACTTCGATATTTTCTAAAATGCTTAACAACTCAGCATTTATGTCTTTAAGACCATAATACATATCATTAAAACTTTCAAGTAACTTCGAATACTCATCATTAAAGCCCGCCAAATAAGTAATACGATTTTCTATTCGAGACAAAGCAGTAAACACCGAAAAGTCATCATCGTCAAACATCTGATAAATTTCGTTATGAGCTGTTATCACTTCTTTTATATTGTTAAAATAATCAACTTCATCATCTAATTTTTCGTCAAGCTCAGTAAGTTCAGCATCATCAATTTCTTTCATCTGAAATTCAATAAATTCTTTCTCTCTATGGTATTTTTCAACATCAAGTTCAGTATTATTCAGCCTTTCCCTGACTTTAGTTAAATCTAAATACAATTTTTTTAACTTATCTAAATTCTTGTCTGTTTTTGGGAAAACATACGAATCATACAAACTAAGCTGTTCAGACGGTTTTAAAAATTTCATCTTATCATCTTGGGCAAATATCGTAACTAGATTTTCCGCAATTAACTTAAGTTCCGCAAGTGTGACAATTTCACCGTTAATCTTAGCGATACTTTTACCATTATCTTTAATTTCTCGACTTATAATTAAATCGCCACAACCATTTTCATCAATTCCATATTTTGATTTTATATCCGAATTTTCTAGTTCAAACACGCCTTGTATCTGCGCCATTTTCTTTGTTTTTTTTATCAAAGTCTTGCTTACTTTTTTACCAAGCAAGATTTCAATAGCACCAATGATAATCGATTTACCAGCCCCAGTTTCACCTGTAATTACATTGAAACCATTGCTAAAATCAACTTCTAATTCATCTATTATTATAAAATTTACAATTCTTAATCTACTTAACAAAATACTACCCTCAATACGTCCACATATCAATATTAATATAATTATAATTAATTAAACAACGTCATACTACTTCACCAGTATTGCAGAAAACCGCAAAATATTCAAGTTAATGCTTAAACTTTTAAAATAAATGTAAAAAACTAAATATCTATCTAATAAAAAAATAGCTTCCATTAGGTTTTCTAAAACCCAATAAAAGCTACTAAAAAAATCAACATTAATTATTCTTTTTTACTCTTTCAAAAATCCACTTTTGTGCATGAGATGAACTTTTTTCTTTCAACATAATCTTAGCTGGTTGTTCACCAGTCTGCTTTGTTGCCTCTAAAAACTTATTCTTATTAAGTTTAGACTTTATCTTGAAGAATAAAGCTGAATCCTCATCCTTTGTGATTATAAACTTATTGAAGTCTTGATTTACTCCATAAACTGCATTGGCAAATCCCTCTTCAAAGATACACATATTCATCTTTGTTTTTTTCTGAGTTAATGTTAAGTAACCTTTTGCATCATACTTAACAACCCAAACATCAGCATTTTCTGGATTATAAGTATAAGCTAGATATAACTCTTCCATATCATTTACATCATGATTTACCACATGCTTATTTCTCTGGAATACATAGTTACCAGTTTTACCATTTTTAATACGATATTCGCCCTCAAGTATCAAAGGTCTTATATCAATATTATCATCATTGTTTGACTTATATGGCTCAACTATCCACTTTTGCGAATCAAAACCATAACGAGTATTAAAGTAAACATTTGCACCGCTATTCATACTCGAATACTTAACACTCAAAGCCAAGTTATTAACATTATCAATAGGTTTAATTTCTACTGTGTTTTTTAACCCCTTTAAAAAAGTTACGTCAAACTTGTTTTTGTTACTAAATTCACTAAAAATTGTTACCGCATTAGGCTTGTTAGAATTTGTATTTTTAGAACCAAAAGTCAACCTACCATTATTTTTAATATTGGTAAAAATGTATTTACCATCTTTTTTATTTACTAGCCAGACATCAGAACTATCATTTTTAGCACTAGCTTGTAAGACATTTAATTCTGGCATATCATAGCCGTTTTCTTGTTGCTCAGCAATTAAATACATACCACTATTGTAATTCTTTAGTTTTACCATCTTTCCATTTGCTAAAATAGAATTATCATTTGGGTCTGGTATCGGATTTACACTTTCCCTAACAACAGGTTCAACTTTGATAACACCTTTTTTACCATAAATACTATTGCTCTTATAGTCAATATAATCATTATAAGTAGTTAAAAATTCATTATCTATCTTAAATCCAAGAGTCGCTGAGCCAACCGCACCAGAATGTACGATAAACTTTTTAGCAATCTTTTGCTTTTGACCAGTTTTTGGATTTACGATATTTATTGCTTCAATACTCTTTTCAAGGTAATGCGCCTTTAATCTTAAATGTACATTTTCATTAGCATAATAAACTGATTTATCTGTTCCACTAAACACAGTTTCTACACCATCAACTTGTGAAATCTCAATATCAAAAGGTCTTAACACAGGTTTAACTTCTTTAACACGTAAAAGTGAATTAACACCATTGTCTTCAGTATAGTTAGCTACATAGAAATTTGTAGTAGAATCTAAATCAAAATAATAACGGTCTACCTTTTCATCGTAAGATGCTGTTTTTTCATAAAATAATGTTTTATTTTTTTTCTTGTCAATTCCCTTTTGGTAACCAGATGCAATGAAATAAATTGGCTCAATGTAATTTGAGCGACTAATTTTTCGAGCCCACTTTACTTCATAACCAGCGTAATCATACCTTTTATCAAAAGAATAACCTAAAGCAACTCTGACTTTTTTATCGCTATCAGCTTCATTTTCAGCTAATAACAATAACTCATTATTTTTATAAGTCCATCTACACTTTTCCAATTCCTTAATATATGTTGGTTTTTCTAAATTAATCGACTCACCATATTTAACAGTAAAATCAGGCACATATTCTTTCAATGGTGTTTTTTTATCATCAGCATATGAAGTAAAAGATGCTGACATTAAAAGAATTGATGCTACAATTAATGCAACTGCACTGTTTTTTAAGCATTGTTTCATTTTAACATACCTACCTTTTATCTATAATCAATTTCTGATGCACTTTTTAATTTTGGTTCAACAACAATTTTACTCGCACCATAACCATTATTTACGATATAATTCTTATAACGTCTTGCAAAATCTTTACTTAAAGTAAAGTTCATATTTTTCATATTTCTATATGTTCTTGCAAGATAGCTCTTACTAATTTCAACTTTTTGGTTCGTATAAGGATTTACAATATAAAGTCCAACTATATCATCAAGATCGTAGAAAGTCTTCGTTAAAATTACAGTTGGCTTGCTACCATATTGTGCTTGGTAAACACCATATTGGGCATCTTCAATATAAGCTTTATTTGGGTTTTTAACTCTAACTTCAAATTCTTGATTGTTATTGTCAGCAGTCTCAACAATTGGTTGCACTTTAAAATAACCTTCTTTACCAACGTTGCCACTATCATCGTACCTAATGTAACTACCATAGCTCTGTACAAAATCAACACTTAAATCAAAGTTCATATTTTGTTCATTTCTATAAGTTCTTGCAAGATACTTACTAGCAATTCTTGTCTTTGTTCCATCAACAGGATCTACAATATTTAGACCTACAACTTTAGAATAGCCATTGTTATTTTTAACAATAACTGTTGGTCTATCGCCAATTGTAGCTGGTAAAGTACCAAAATAATTAGCACCCTCAATATACGCATATTCACCAGTTACCGGCTGTTCGATACTTACTTGATACGCTTGATATCTTTCATCAGCACTAACTTTAACTGGAGCAAATACTGCTACCATTGACATAACAATAAAGCCAATCATCATATTTTTTAAAACTTGTTTCATTTTATTCCGTCCTTTCATTAAGTAAGCAAATTTATTTAATATCATTAACATATTTAACTCACACCATTATTAAAAGAATAACAGCATGAGTTAAACTTACAATTATTTATCTACCAGAGTAGTCGTTTGAAACTTTTTCAAATATCCATTTTTGGGCATGTGAACTATTTTTTTCTGCTAAATAAATTCTTCCTCTACCACTGTTAGCTGAATTTTCTGCTTCAAAAAATTCTTGACCACTAACCTTAGCTGAGATATTGTATAACATATCCGAATCAGCATCTTTTCTAATCTTGAATTTGTTACTATCATTTGGGTTTATACCATAAATAACCTCAATATAATCAGTAGTATCATATTCAGTTGGAGCAACCATATAAGTATTGTCTAAAGTGTTTTTGATAGTGCAGTATCCTGAATTATCAAAAGTCACTTTCCACTGGTCAGCATCCGCTGGATTATAGAAACTGCCTAAAGATACATAACCTCTTGTTCCAACTGGGTAACTGTTGAAAAGCGGCATTTCGTGTGTAACATAGTGTCCAGTTTGCGAGTTTTTAATTCGATAAACTCCATTTGAAATTCCTTGATTTCTCACAGGTTCTAACACCCATTTTTGAGAATCCAAACCTTTATAATCCTTATATTGAACATTAGCTCCGTTGTTTAGACTTGAACCCTTAACACTTAAAACTTTCTTGCAACTGAAATCTCCATTATTATGATATCTAAGTGCCATATATTTATTTTGTCTATCAGCCAAAGTTACATTAATTTGTGTAATAGTATTTTCAACATTTGTTCCAAAAAATACGCTAGCATTAGGTCTATTTGTGCTACCACCATTTTTATCAAGAACTAAAACACCACCGTTTGCTTCATTAACAAGAGCTGTCAAACAACCATTTATAAGACTTACTTGCCAGATATCAGTTTTACTATTATCCTTGTAACCCTGATAAGCATTTACTCTACCGCCAACATGACCTGGTTGCCATTGTTCAGACTTTAAGTACAAACCACTATGTACGTTTCTAATTCTAAACTTTGCACCATCTGTCATCTGATAACATGGCATCCTGTTAAGCTCGTTATCATCAATATCGTCAGGCGTAACATTTCCTAAAATTGCTTGTACTTTGATTTGACCTTTTTTACCATACTTACCATTGTCTTTATAAACAATATAGTCATTGTATTTTGTTAAAAACTCATTAGTTAGGTCAAAGTGCATGTTATATAAGTTTCTATAAGTTCTCATTACAAACCTATCAGCAATTTTCTTAGTAGCACCTGTTGTAGGATGTACAATTTTTAAACCTTTGATTGTATAATCACCATAGTTATTATTTGAAATCACAGTAGGTTGGTCGCCACTATAAGCAATTCTTGAACCTTCTAAATATGTATTACCAAAACCTTGTGGTTGTTTTACAGATATTTCAAAAGGTCTCTTGATTGGCTTAATACTATCAATGTTCAATGTCGAAGTTACACCATAATGAGCAGTATAATTTGCAAGATATAAATAGTTTACATTATTTAAGTCAAAATATAATTTACTATCACGTTGTGTCCAACCATGAGTATTACCTTCGTATAAAGTTTTTTCAATAGTTTGACCACCAGCAACATTACTACCATTAGCTGTAACCATTGTTTTTTCAGCATAGTTTGGATGACTAAGTTTGCCATTCCATGAAATTTGAACACCAGCATAATCATATCTCTTGTCCATCTCATAACCTAGACACATGCTTGCTCTATGTCCATAATATTGATTCTTATTAGCCTTCATTACTAACTTGTTACCATTGTAATTCCAAGAACTAGCTTGAATTGGTCTTTCGAATGATGGATAGCCCAGATTAAACTCTTCACCATACTTCAACTCAAAATTACCATCATATCCTTTTAACGCTGTTTTATCATCAGCGTTTACACCAAATGGTGCAGTCATCGCAAGCATTGATACTATTACCAAAACTGCAATGGTATTTCTTAAAACTTGTTTCATTAAAAATTACCTCCAAAATTTTTAAACTGTGAATTAGTTATTACAAAACCGTCTGATAAATGTTTATTATATTTTACATTTTTAAAAATTATATTAACTATATTTTTTAAAAATACACATATAATTACTTATTTATCAATATATCTGTGAACATTTGCTGAAAAAGTGTGAATTTATAAATTATATTAAATAACGAATGTATTAGGAAAGGAAAAACTATAATTCGATTTCCAATTTAATATATAAATATAAATCCACATCCAACAACTACATAAGTATACAGTTAACAAGAACCAAAATCAATAATCTTTTACAAAAAAAATGTAAAGATATTGTAGCATTTAAAACAGTTAAATTATGAACATTAAATAATTTTAATAAGCTTATAATTGTTGTTATACCAATAATGTAACTTTTTTATATTTAATAACAAAACACATTCTTTATCAAACGTTAATTTTGACCATTTGATAAAAACGACTTTTTTGTAATAAATATTAATTATATGTAAAAAAATACATTTTATTTTAACTTCCTAAACATATTATTAAAATTGACGAAACATATTTTTTTTAAAACAAACAGATATTTCACATTATAATAGGTCATACGTCTTAATAAAAACCAAAATTGAATTAGCTTTTCATTTTAGTTGTTAAAATAAATATTAACTTTCACTAATAAAATTAATATTTACAAAATTATTGTCAAAATAACTATTAAATATATTTATAAGTAATTAAAAATCCTAAATTGATAAATTTAAGCATATTTGTTATAATTAACAAAGTTAGTATTACATATTATACAAGGAGATAAAACATTGATTAATTTAGCAAACAACGAAAACAAAGAAATCAAACTTACCGAATACAGCCACGGTGCTGGTTGAGGTTGTAAGTTATCACCCGAAATACTTTCACAGATAGTATCGTCTGCTGATGGTATCGGGGACTATCCAGAGTTACTGGTAGGAAATAAATCAAATGATGATGCAGCTGCCTACAACCTAGGCGATGGTACTGCTGTACTTAGCACAACCGACTTTTTTATGCCAATAGTCGACGACCCATTTACTTTTGGTAAAATCGCAGCCACCAATGCCCTAAGTGATGTCTATGCTATGGGCGGTTATCCAATCATGGCACTAGCAATTCTCGGTTGGCCTATCAAAAAATTACCAGCTGACGTTGCCAAAAAAGTTTTAGAAGGTGGTAAAGCAGCATGTAAAGATGCTGGTATCTTGATTTCAGGCGGACATTCAATTGACTCACCAGAGCCAATATACGGACTTAGTGTAAATGGTCGTGTGGAAATCGACAATCTAAAAACCAACGATACCGCACGCAAAGACTCGCTTTTATTTTTGACAAAATCGCTAGGCATTGGAATTTTATCCACAGCTGAAAAGAAAAAAATGATTGAAGATGACGACCTTCAGCCTGCAATTGACGAAATGTGCAAATTAAATAAAATCGGTCGTGAACTAGGCAAACTCCAAGAAGTTTCTGCCATGACAGATGTTACAGGGTTTGGACTACTAGGACATCTACACGAAATGTGCACAGGTTCCAACCTTTCCGCTGAAATTTACTTTGACAAAATCAAACTTTTACCAAATGTCAAGAAATACATTGAAAAATCTGCAATACCTGGTGGTGTCTACAACAATTTAAACACCTATGGCAAAGATATGCATGGTGCAAACAAATTACAAGAAGTGGTTATGTGCGACCCACAAACTTCTGGTGGTTTATTAGTAGCTGTTGATAAAAATAATACTGAAAAATTCTATGAAATCATCAAAAAGTACAACTTAGATATTGAACCTATCGGCATTTTAAAAGAAAAAACGACAGAAATGATAACGATAAAATGATAGAATGTACAATTGAAAACTACCAGAAAATTATACTTACCGAAACGCTCATCATCGATGTCCGCAGTGAAAGTGAGTATGATAAAGCACATTTACCAAATTCGATAAATATACCTATATTAAATGACAGCGATAGGGAAAAAGTCGGAATCTGTTATAAAGAGCAAGGTTCTGAAATAGCAATTGACTTAGGTTACCAACTGGTAAGTGGTGAAAAAAAGCAAGTCTTTTTAGACAAAATCGAGCAAGTTATATCACAAAATGAAAACTGTATAGTAATGTGTTTTCGTGGTGGCAACCGTTCCAAAATAACATCAATCTGGATAAAGGAAGTTTTAAACAAAGATATCAAAAGATTGGAAAATGGTTACAAAGGGTTTAGAAATTATCTAATTTCTGCCCTTGAACCTGAAAACATAAAATTAAAACCTGTAATCATCGCTGGTAATACCGGCTGTGGCAAGACCAAACTAATAAACAGACTCTCTATGGCAATCGACCTTGAAAAGTTAGCCAAACACAGAGGGTCTGCTTTTGGTGCTTATATCGAGGAACAACCAAAACAAGCAACCTTTGAAAACAAACTTGCCTATGAAATGATAAAAATGGCAGATAAAAACCCAAGTTTTGTAGCGTTTGAAAGCGAAAGTAAAAACATCGGAAAATCAGTCATACCAAACGCATTTTTTGAATATATGCACTCTGCTCCCTATGTAATGCTTGACATGTCAATCGAAGAACGTACCAACATAACCTATGACGACTACGTTGTTTCTGATTTAGCCAAACACCAAAAGATATATGGCGAGCTACAAGCTAGAAAAATTTGGAGTACAAATCTAAGAGAAAAAATCACAAGACTAAAAAGAAAACTAGGCGAAAAAAATATGAACTATTGTCTAGCATTATTCGACCAAGCAGAACAGGAAAATATTGAGCTTCACAAAAAATGGATAGAGTTTTTACTGGTTAATTATTACGACCCGATGTACGAACACCACCGAAGTCGCTGGTGTGATAAAGTTGTGGTAACAAAAGGTCTCGAAGAAATGTACCAGTTTTTAGAAACTAAAAATAATAAGCATGAGTACATTATTTAATAAAACACAGTTTTACTCATAAAAATAATGGTTGAGCATTTTAATACTCAACCATTATTTTTATTATATCATTAACTTTTTGATGCCACATATCATCTGAGGCGTACCTTTTGTTTATATCCTTTGTTGACTTGCCATTGTAATATGAACCATTTGGCGAAAGATAATCCCGACTTATCGCCTCAGCAACTTGTTCAATCCCCGCTTGAAACGAAGTAAAACTTTTAGCTGAACCATAAGGATCTCTATCATAAGCCTTGTAACCAAACAAATTTTTCTTATCTCTTGCTATCTCACTTTCACCAAAGCCCGATTCGACAACAGCAACACTCGCTAAGAAAAAAGGATTAACACCATGTTTTTTGCCTGCTGATTCAAAACTCTTACCTAAACCCGCTAAATTAGTGCCACTAAAAAACCTATCAATCGTAGCACCAGCCCCAGCACTACCAGTAGTTACATCGGCTATAATTTTATCAGCACTTTTACCCACTTGACCTACTTTACCAGCAATATTAAAAACTGGCTTATCTGTATCAATAGTATTTTTAACATAATTATTTTGCTGTATCCTTAATTTACTACTAAGAATACTATTAAACCTATTCATAGTGTCTTGATAGGTAGATTTTGACATATTATTTATATCAATAAATTTAGGTGAATTAGCATCAATTTTCAATTTCTACTCCTCGTAATGTATAAGTGAACTAACTTCAAAATCCTTAAATTTACTTCGTGGATTTAAGAAATCTAGTTCAATCAAAAATACCGCCTTTACTAAAGTTCCGCCAGCTTTTTCAATAAGTTCTTTTACAGCACTAATAGTTCCACCAGTAGCAAGTAAATCATCGACAATTACAACCCTATCACCTTTTTTAATAGCATCTTTGTGAATACAAACAGTGTCCTGTCCATACTCTTTGTCATAATTTACTGTTACTGTTTCGTATGGTAACTTACCTTTTTTTCGAATTGGCACAAATGGTTTTTCCTGAGTATAACCTAACGCCGCACCAAAAATAAAACCTCTGGCCTCCGGTCCTAAAATTACATCATACTCAACTCCATTTAACTCCTCACCCATTTTATCGACAGCATACTTAAATGCTTTAGGGTCAGATAATAAAGTTGTAATATCTTTAAAGCCAATTCCCTTAACAGGAAAATCTTGAATTTCCCTTATTTTTGATTTTAAATCCATATTTCCTCCCAGTCACGCAGTTAAAAATCTCATTTATATCAACATAATAACACAAAATCATCTTTTTTTCAATTATATTAATAAAATATTTTACTAATGATTTATTTACCATCATCTAACAACTCATAATTATCCAATATATCTTTCTTAGAATTTTTTTTATGTTGAGCATACAGTTGAGTTGTTGTCACATTATCGTGGTCCATTAAGTTTTGAACATCAAAAATTGAAAAACCATATTCGATAAGTGATGATGCAGTTGTCGCTCGCAATTTATGCGGGCTATAACCTTTTGCCCTGGATGATTTTAATGCTACCGAAGTATATTTTTTAACTAAATTTCGAATCGCCCGAACTGTTAGCCTTTTATTTTGAAGCGATAAAAATAAGGCATCTTTTTCCGCCTCAGCAAGTTCATTTTCGAGCGGTCTTTCAATATTTATATAGTCTAGTAAGACTGATTTTGCACTATTATTTAACGGCATCACAACTTCTTTGCCCCGTTTTCTAAAAATCTTAAACTCATTTTTATCAAAATTAAGTGATGACAGATTAAGTTGCCAAAGCTCCGTAAGTCTTAAACCATATGTCGTAAACAGTACAAGTATCGCCTTATCACGATACTTGGTTTTTTGCCAATAATTAAGCTCCGACTTAGTCAAGCCCGTACCAGTTTCCACAGCTCGCATCATTGCAGACACTTCCTCAATTTCTAATCTTTTGATGGCATCTGGTTGTGGTTTAGGCAGTTTAATCGGATTAAAACCCGATGATATATCTGCTGATAACACACCATCACGATACAAAAATTTAAACATCTGACTTAAAGCTGACTTTTTTCTTGAAAGTGCCCTATTTTGATTTTCCACAACAGATACCTTACCACTGGCATACTGCGTTTCATATTGGGTACAATAACCCGCTAAATACCTGTTAACATCACGAGAGGTTAATCCTTCAAAGTCACTAATTTCAATATCTTTGATATTATTTTTTTGAACTTTTGGACACTCATCAACTAAATAATGCAAAAAAAATCGCAAATCCGATAGATAAGCTAGTCTAGTTTTTATAGCAACAGCCGAAACGAGATAAAGAAAATAATCATACAAAAAATCGGGTAACTGTTTCTCAATTTGTTTACACTTACTTTTTAACTCTGCCTCATTCTGTGCAATATTATCTGGTTTTGAAGTTTTATTTTCAAAATTCATACTTTCCTACTTTCAGTTAAATTTTCAGCAATAACTGTTTGACTACAAATTAATTTACTTACATATCCTACAAACAACCCTGTACCTATTGAACCAAGCCCCATGACTGGTAAATAATATAAAATCGCTAGATTCGACACAAGAACAGATGCCACAAAAAGCTGTCCGAGATTAAAACTTATCGCACCTAATACACTCACCAGCTGTAAACCCATTTGATAAAAGTTTTGTTTGATACAGATCTGCATGATAACTATGCTAAAAAGTCCACCAACTATGCTAAACATGAAAACACTAATCCCGCCGGCAAACATCGAAGCAATTGCCACTCTAAAAAACAAAATAAGCACAGCATACTTTAAGCCCAATGTGTAAAGCACCGTTAAACTAACAATATTAGTCAAACCAAGTTTCATCCCTGGTGCAATAAAATAAAGTAAAGGCATAAAAGATTCCACAATTCTTAACACTAACGATAGCGACACCATGAGTGATATAAACACTAGTCTTTTTATTTTATTTTTCATAACTACTCCGCAATCACATCAATCTTGTCGCTCTTTTCAGTATTTTTACTACTCTCAATTTTTAAGTAAAGTTTATGTGGTAAACAAATTATCATCTGCCCATTCTTAGCAATTTTTCCTGTTTTTACACATAAACCATCCCGACAATCAGCCGATAGCATCACAACTTTTTTATCATCAATTTGATACTTATTAACATGATTACCAGTAGTTTTTATTTCATAAATGCCATTTTCTGATAAGCTATGTGTTCTTACAATTTTACCATCAACCACAACGATTAATTTTTCATTGCCAGTAGGTTTAAATAAAAATGAATTAATAAAAAAAAGAATAAAAAACACAAAAGCTAATAAAACAATAGTTATCGCATCTTTCTTCTTCATTTATATTGTACTCTTTTTTTCAAGCATTTCATCTAAATATGAATACTCATTTATACATTCTACATACCATTTCTTTTTACTTTCGTCATATCTAACTTTACTAAGTGCTAAATTATAGATATCAAGTGTCATTCGTTTTGACAATGGAATATCCAATAATCCCGACAAAAGCATCCGTATCGCACCACCATGCGACACTATGAGTATATCTTTTTTACCAGTAAACAACAGCGACTGTAAAAAACTCATCATTCTTTCCCTAACTTCAAGCCATGACTCACCACCATAAATCGATGAAAAATCACCACCCTTTTCAAATTCGGAAAACATATGTCTGTTTCTAATCTGAATCTCACGCCAAGTACAACCTTGCCATGTACCAAGGTCAATTTCTTGTAAATTTTCACTTGTAATTATTGGTAAATCAAATGCCGTATTAATAATTTCCGCAGTTTGAAAAGCACGACGTTGCGGACTTGAATAAATTGCATCAAACTGATAATTTTGTAGTTTTTTCATACAATAATGAGCTTGCCTTATACCAGTTAAATTTAAGTCTATATCAAGTCTACCTTGCATCCTACCAACTTTATTCCAATCAGTTTCACCATGTCTAACCAATGTAACTTTCATCCTAATCTACTCCTCGCTGTCACTTTACCAATAAATTAAACTAAACTTACAATAAACTTTTACGAAACTCCATCAGCGAATTTGCCCGATGAGAAACTTTATTTTTTTCTTCCTTATCCATTTCCGCTAAAGTTTTACCAAACTCTGAAACATAAAATATCGGGTCATAACCAAAACCACCACTACCTTTCAACTCTGTTGTAATTTGACCTTTGACCAGACCAACAAATATTTCTTCATCACCATTTTCATCAATATAAGCCATAGCTGTCCTAAATTCAGCACTTCTATTTGCTTGTTCAACATTTTCAAGAGCTGATAAAAGTTTTAAATTATTACTTTCAAACGTGGCATTTTCGCCCGAATATCTTGCCGAATAAACCCCAGGTTCACCATTTAAAAAATCAACAAAAAGACCTGTATCATCAGCTAAAACAGGTATCTTGACTAATTCATAAAGTGCCTTAGCCTTTTTTAAAGCATTACCTTCAATTGTTGGCTTATCTTCATCAACTTCAAAATTTTCGATACCAAAGTCACCGGGCGATAAAACATCAAATATATCACCAATAATAGCTTTAACTTCCTTTAGCTTATTTTTATTGCCACTTGCAAAAACGATTTGTTTCAATTTATTCTCCTATTGTTAATATAAATATTCATTTAATTTACGCATATACCAATCAGGCCACAAGCCATAACTCCAAACAACAACTCCTTTTAAGTTGAAGTTATTAACAAGTTTTATCCTGCTATTTAAAATACCCTTATCCTCTAGCCAAAATTGGCATTTATGCCCCTTTTTGTTTGTATAATAAACATACTGCATCGACCTATCCTCATCTTTAGCAGTTATGTAATCATAATTCTTCTTTAAAAGCGGTTTTACTTTATTCAAAGCTACCGTCTGCGTATCAATAATTTCAGACTTGTCATTTTCAATATACAACCTTGTATAAGCTGGTATACCAAGTATTAACTTTTTAGCATTAACTTTTTGCAACGCATCTGTTATCAAGTTTTCTGTAAACTCAAGTGAAGCAACAGGTCCTTTACCATAAGCTCTTGTATATTCATCATAAGCTGACACTATCACATAATCAGCAAATAACGAAGCAGTAGACAGACTATAAAAATCATCAATTTTCTTTCTGTCCGGCGTAGCACAAGCATTTATCATAATGGTTGCCCCAGTTCTTTCAATTTTTTGTGATAAAAGTTTAAGAAACCTTAGATAATCCTTCGAACTAACATCGCTAGCATTTTCAAAAGCAATACAGATGCCATCTAAATCATAATAAAGCACATAAAATTCAAGTAAATCAGTAAACTCATCTACCCGATCTTCATCACTCAAAAATGACCTTAACACGGTTCTATCAAAGTTATTGTCAACTCCCGCAACAACAGAATAGCCTAATTTCTTGATATTTTTTACATATTCAATATTCATCTTATTGACAAAACCATTCTGTGTTATAGTAAATCCAGTTGGAATTATTACATCTAAATTGGCATCTTTTTTATCGTATAATTTAACTTTTTCTACCGAATGAGTATAACTACTAAGATAATCGTATGCCATTTTAAGCTTACCATACTTATTAAGCTTTACCTTTTTTTTGTCAGCAAACAAATCTTTGACTGGTAAATCTGAAACAATTTGATTGGATAAACTTTTAGAATTAATATAACCAAGATTAAAATTTTTATCAATAACCCTTATAGCATTCCCTTTATAATTGCCATTAAAATAAAATGTCGAATGTTTGGGCAGAATAGATAATTTTTTTGTCAACTTCTTATCGTGATATACTACAATATCCTTAGTATTGACACACACCTTATTATCAATTCCCTTGGACAACATCAGATAATTGTCGCCAATTTTCTTGAAATAAAATCCATATAAATCACATGCTAAATTAACATCTAAATATCTAGTTTTATTAACATATAAATATTTAAATTTTGGATATATCTTGTCCTTATCGAAATACTTGCTATATTTATTTGAAAAACTTGAACTTACAGGAACAGTAACACTACCTTTGTCAAACTTAATATCCTTACCACTAATTTTGGTAAAGAGTTCGCTATTGATAAAAGTATGCCCATTTTGATTAACTATACTACCAGACTTACCTGCATACTGATAATTTAATATAAAATTAGTCCTTTTCGTACCTATTTTAACTTTGGCTGGACTAGAACCCAAAGTTTTTAAAAAAATAAAAGTAATTACAATAAGCACAATTAAAGCCAGCACTGATGTAATAACTAAGACATAATTTTTTTTGTTATCCTCAAATTCCATATTAGTATTTTTTACTTCCATAGCCCTCTAACATCCTGTCTCATGTTTAACCTACCATAAAAAATATAAAAATTAAGGCCAAAAATGTATCACCACGGAGTTAGATACCACACCTCTCCAGGTGGGTGGTCTACCTGTCAGTTCTGCCGTCCACTAACTTGCTGAGGCTTGACATAGATAACAGGACCCGATCTCCCTAATTATAATTTGGTGGTTCTACTTTATTTGGTAACAAGCATTTAAGGCCTAACTTGATTATACAACATTTTTTTTTAAAATGATAGGTTTAAAGTTAAAATATTCATGAAAATTGTCTAAAACCTGTTTTAAAATTAAATTTTGTAAAAAGCAAAAAAATTTCATAGCTTATCTTACAAATGTAAACCTGTTTAAGTAATCGTTAAGACGGGTATTTTGGTTTCAAAAAAAAACATAATTGCCATTTTAGTTTTTTTTTGTTATTTACATCTTATTTTAATTTAATTAACAAATTAGTTGAAAAAAGAGGTTTATATTTTGAATAATAATTGTATAATTAGGCGTGGAGGTTTCTTATGAAAAAAATTAAAATTATGGATACTACGTTGCGTGACGCACATCAGTCACTAATGGCAACAAGATTAAGAATTGATGAAATGCTACCAATTCTGGAAGAAATTGATAATATCGGCTACCATGCGTTAGAAGTATGGGGTGGAGCGACCTTTGACTCTTGCTTGAGATACTTAAACGAGGACCCATGGGAGAGATTAAGAACAATCAGAAAGCATGTCAAAAATACTAAATTACAAATGCTACTTAGAGGTCAAAACATTCTAGGCTACAAGCATTATCCTGATGATGTAGTAAGAGCTTTTGTAAGAAAATCTGTCGAAAATGGAATTGATGTTATAAGAATTTTTGATGCCTTAAACGACCCTAGAAATATTAAAACAGCTGTCGATGAAACTAAAAAAGCAGGAGCACATGCTCAAACAGCTATTTCCTACACAACAAGTCCTATACATACAGTAGATGCTTATGTTGAACTTGCAAAACAGTATAGAGACATGGGTGCAGATTCAATCTGTATAAAGGATATGACAGGACTACTAAAACCTTATGTAGCTGAAGAACTAATTAGTAAAATCAAAAGCGAAGTTAAGTTACCACTTCAACTACACTCACACTGCACAAGTGGACTGGCAAGCATGATGTATGTTAAAGCCGTAGAAAGTGGTATAGATATAATTGATACAGCTATCAGTCCTTTATCACTTGGTACTTCTCAACCACCTGTTGAGTCAATCGTAGCAACGCTTGAAGGCACACCTTATGATACAGGATTGTCATTAGAAAAGCTTTCTAAAATTGCTGATCATTTTCAACCAATTAGAGAAAAATACATCGCCAACGGACTTATCAACCAAAAAGTATTACAGGTTAACATCAACACTCTTAGATACCAAATTCCTGGCGGTATGTTATCAAACCTTATAGCACAACTTAAAGCACAAGGAGCTGAGGATAAGCTAACTGAAGTTTTAAATGAAGTGCCAAGAGTTAGAAAAGATATGGGCTATCCACCACTTGTAACACCAAGTAGTCAGATAGTTGGAACACAATCAGTTCTCAATGTAATGAGTGGCGAAAGATATAAAATGATACCAAACGAAATCAAAGAACTTGTCAGAGGTAACTACGGTAAAACTACTCAACCAATTTCAGACGAAATGGTTAAAAAGATTATCGGTGATGAAAAACCAATCACTTGTCGACCTGCTGATAAATTAGAACCAATGATGGAAACGTATAAAAAAGAGCTTGGCGAATATATGGAATGTGAAGAAGACGTACTAAGCTACGCTGTATTCCCAAATTTAGCCATTGATTATTTTAAGAAAAGACAAGCTAAAAAATACAAACTAGATAACGAAAATTCTGATAAAGAAAACAAAGTTCATTACGTATAAAACGTATAAAGGATATAGTTACTAAAAACACAACAAAATTATTCATGCAAAAAAAAAAGCTGCTATGAATTTAATTCCAAAACTCATAACAGCTCAATTTTAGCGTGGATAATTAAGGGATAATGCCCAAAATTAAGTCATAACACATTGCAAAATATTTGCAAGTATCGCACTATTATTTAATAATGGTGCGATACTTTTTTTGTAAAATGCAAATTTTAAATTATAACACTATTAGCTATGCAAACTAAATACCACGCTCACTCATAATAACTTTAATTTCTTCTTCATTAATACCTACCATTGCCTGTCCAAGACCTTTCGATACTTCAAGTATAACACTTGGATTATCATAATTTGCTACCGCTTTTACAATTGCTTTTGCTCTCTTTTCAGGGTCACCCGACTTAAAAATACCACTACCAACAAACACACCTTCAGCACCCAATTGTCTCATCAAAGCAGCATCAGCAGGCGTAGCTACGCCACCAGCTGAAAAATTTAAAACAGGTAATTTACCGTTATCATAGACATATTTCAAAAGTTCGTAACTTACAGATAGTTCCTTAGCTTTATTATAAAGTTCGTCTTCTTTCAAACTCTGAACGATACTAATTTCACGCATAATCGAACGTAAATGTTTAACAGCTTGCACAACATCACCTGTACCAGCCTCACCCTTAGTCCTTATCATCATCGCACCCTCAGATACCCTCCTTAATGCCTCAGATAAATTTCTTGCACCACAAACAAAAGGAGTTTTAAACTTAGTTTTATCCACATGGTGTAAATTATCAGCTGGTGATAAAACCTCAGACTCATCAATAAAATCAATGCCCAAAGCCTCTAAAACTTGCGCCTCAACAAAGTGACCAATTCTAGCTTTAGCCATAACCGGAATCGACACAGCCTCCATGATTTCTTGTATCATCTTAGGGTCACTCATTCTAGAAACACCGCCAGCTGCTCTTATATCAGCAGGCACACGTTCAAGTGCCATTACAGCTACTGCTCCAGCTTGTTCAGCAATTTTAGCTTGCTCAACATTAATTACATCCATTATAACTCCACCCTTTAACTTACTATAAATATCCATATTTTTCCCCTTTCTGTTAATAAAACTCTGTCTAGCCACCTCAAATTTTTTATTCATACGCAAACAAACTATTTTTCCAATAAATTTAAAGTCCATTACTATCTAATTACGAACTCAATTATATGCAAAAACCTATACCAATGTTCACATGTATAACATGCCTAACATATAAATAATCAAGGTTGACTTCTGCTTAAGTTTATGCTAAAGTGTACCTAATTAAAAGGCACAATTAGATATAAATTTATAGGTACAGATATGTTTTTAGACTTAAATTCAAATTATAAAACCTTGTATATGCAGTTGTACGAGGCAATACGCCAAGAAATAGTTTGCGGAAAATTAGAAAAAAATTCCAAACTACCCTCATTACGAACCCTCATGTCACAATACCAAGTAAGCAAAAATACCGTAATAACAGCTTATTATCAACTTGAAACCGAGGGATATATACGTAGCATTCCAAAAAGTGGTTTCTATGTCAACGAAATTGAAAACTTATTAATCACAAATAATTCAAAAATCAAATATCAAAAAACAATTCAAAAAAAATATCAATACGACTTTGGCATTGATGGTGTTGATACCACAGGTTTTCCCTTTGCTAAATTCAAAAAAATTTTTGGCGACATTATGCTAAGCGAAAATGACGAACTACTTAGCTCAGCAGAACCCAAGGGCGATTTTCAGCTCAGAAATGAAATCTCAAAATATCTAAATATCTCCAGAGGCTTAAACACCACCGCAAATGATTTAATTATTTCAGCAGGAACAGAACATCTTTTCAATTTTATCAAAAAACTTTTCCCTCAAAATTCAATATACGGATTTGAAAACCCAGGTTATGCTTGGGGCAACCGTTTTTTTTACAACGATTTGAAACACGCAATTCCAATTAACCTAGATAATGAAGGTATCAATATAGCCGAGCTTGATAGATATAATATCGACATCTGCTTAACAACACCAGCCCACCAATTTCCAACAGGTACAACCATGTCTATCGATCGCAGAATCAAACTTTTAAACAGAGCAGTAAAAACAAACTCTTACATTATCGAAGACGACTATGACAGTGAATTTAAATACAAAGGAAAACCAATCCCCGCACTTAAAAGCATGGATTTACACGACAGAGTCATATATATGGGAACATTTTCCAAATGTCTTTCACCAGCACTTCGAATAAGTTATATGGTTCTACCTAAAGAAATAATGAAAAAGTACGATATATACTTTACTGGATATAGTTCCTCTTGCTCAACATTCATCCAAAAAACATTGGCAGAATTTATGAAACAAGGTTATTTCGAAAAACACATCAACAAAATGAGAACTATATACGGAAAAAAATACGAAATTTGTGAAAATTTGCTATCCAAAATACCGGAAATAGAAATCAACACCTCAGAATCAGGTAATTCCTTTTTACTTAAAATTAGTCAACTCAAAAATACAAATAAATTTCTTGAAGACTGTAAAAAAGCAAATATTAGAATTCAAACAGTAGACGAATTTAGCTACAAAAAAATTGCAAAACCCGAATTTTTATTTGGCTTTGCAAAGATTAAAACCGAAGATATTACAAATGGGATTAACTTGCTAA
>PDWI01001840.1_pt1 | contig 32976 bp, 29 predicted proteins | sample 1430891 | NCBI WGS metagenome assembly PDWI01 (sample SAMN01162508, study PRJNA174530) | Oral metagenome, whole genome shotgun sequencing project. | biome: Marine environment; feature: Marine mammal; material: Swab sample of the gingival sulcus; isolation source: swab sample of gingival sulcus... | reverse complement strand
AACTATTAAACAGACTGGTTGCAACCATCTAGTAGTAGTTATGAGCGGCGATTTCGTTCAAAGAGGTGAGCCTGCGATAATAAATAAATACAAACGTGCTGAGATAGCCGTAAAATGTGGTGCTGACCTAGTGGTCGAGCTGCCATCTATACTGGCTAGTTCTAGTGCCGAGCACTTCGCTTTTGGAGCTGTAAATATACTAAATAGAGCTGGAATTATAGACTGTATAATTTTTGGTTCTGAAAGTGGTAATTTAGATAAGTTAAATGAAATAGCTAATATTACTTATGATGAAAGCAATGAATACAAAGACACATTAAAATCATTTCTTAAAGACGGACTAGGTTTTCCATCGGCTAGAAGCAAAACTTTAGAGAACCTTTACGGCATAGACAGCTCACTGCTTAATAAATCAAATAATATTTTAGCTATAGAGTATTTAAAATCTTTAAAACAACTAAAAAGCAAAATAACACCTATTACAATAAAAAGAATAGGAGATGACTACAACGATAAAAAAATAAATTCGGTAGCATCAGCAACAGCAATAAGAGAAAGCATTAAAAATAAAAATTTCAAAAAAATTAAATACCACGTTCCAAAAACAGCTTATGAAACTTTGCTAAGCGAAAAAAATAATATGATATTTTTCGATGACATATATAAATATGTAAGATATGAAATAATACGCTCTTCACCAGATAAGCTACTAAAGTATCAAGACGTAACCGAGGGGATAGAAAATACTCTCAAAAAAAATATACATTTCACTACTAACTTCGATGAGTTATTTGATTTCATAAGCACAAAAAGATTTACGAAAAGCAAGATTAAACGTGCTATATTAAATATTTATTTATCTCATACTAAAGACTTGTTATCACTTGCCAAAACTACCGAACCATATATAAAAGTACTCGCTATGAACAAAAAAGGAACTAAAATATTAAAGCAGATGAAACATCACGATGAAGATATAAAAATAGTAGTAAATAATAAAAAGGGATTTTATAAACTATCTCCACTCCAGAAAAAATTATTTTTGGACGATGTAAATTCATCGCTTTTATACAACCATTTAATTACAGAAAAGGCTGGAGTTATAATAGATAATGATTATCAAAAAATAATTAAACCGATTTAATTGCATTTATATATTTACGGTGATATACTAATCTATGAATACAAGTTATTTTTTGAATCAATAGGAGGATTTTATGAAATTATTTAGATGTGAAGTATGTGGGCTAGTATATGAAGGTAAAGACTTCATAGATATATGTCCAAAATGTAATGCACCAAAGGAAAAACATATAGTTTTAGAAGAGGAACTTGCAACAAAGCTTAGAAACTCACAAGAAACTAACGAAATACATATGCAACTTATAAACTTAGCTTCAGCTATGACTGAACTTTGTGAAACTGGTATAGATATAGGGCTTGATGCAAACTGCGTAAAAGTATTCCAAAAGACTACTGAAAGAGCAGAAACTATAAAAGCTATGTGTAGAGCAGAACTTCTAGGACATATGAAAAAAGATAAGTTCTAATAATAATTTACAATTTACTTAAATATACATTAATAAAAATCACCTTTTTCTTTTTTATAAATTTGGAAGAGGTGTTTTTTTATAAAATATCAATCTTTGTCAAAAATTAGCATATGTTGTTAAAATATGGTATAATTTCTAAAATAACAATTTTTAGGGAGGTATTGATATGTGTGGCGTAGTAGGATATATAGGTAAAAATAAAGCTTTACCTGTTTTATTAGACGGTTTATCCAAATTAGAATATAGAGGATATGATTCTGCTGGTATAGCTCTTGTAAATGATGAATTATTTATCAAAAAGAAAAAAGGAAGATTAGAAGTTCTAAAAAATGACTTAAATGTAGATGATTTTGAACAGAATATCGGCATAGGACATACTAGATGGGCGACTCACGGTGCTCCTACAGAAATAAATGCTCATCCACACTTCGATAACAAAAATTCTATAGCAGTAATTCACAACGGCATAATCGAAAACTACATAAAGATTAAAGAATGGCTTACAGAAGTAGATGGCACTAATTTTGTATCTGAAACAGATACCGAAGTTATCGCACATTTGATTAGCTATTTTTATGATGGCGACCTTTTGGACGCAGTCTATAAAGCAGTAGATAGAATGGAGGGCGCTTACGCCATTTCTGTAATATGCAAAGATGAACCAGATAAAATAGTAGCTGTTAGAAAAGACAGTCCACTCATTATAGGTATTGGAGATGGCGAAAACTTCCTAGCATCTGACATACCAGCTCTACTCAAGTACACTAAAAAAGTATTATTTGTAGAAAATGATGAATTTGTAGTAATCAAAAAAGATGGCGTAACACTTTTAGATGAATTTAAACAAAAGGTAGAAAGAGAACTTTTTACTGTTACTTGGGACGAAAAATCGGCTGAAAAAGAGGGATTTCCTCACTTTACTTTAAAAGAAATTCACGAACAGCCAAAGACTTTTAGAGAAATATTAAATAGAAGAATAAAAGACGATATAGTTCTTGAGGGACTAAACATTCCTTATGAGAAATTCAAACAATTTAATAAAGTATATATAGTAGCTTGTGGTACTGCTTATCACGCTGGGCTAGTAGGAAAATACGTAATAGAAAAATTTGCTTCTATACCAGTAGAGGTCGATATAGCGTCTGAATTTAGATATAGAAATCCTTTCATAGACGAAAAAACGTTATTTATAGCCGTTTCACAATCAGGCGAAACATTAGATACTTTGCAATCACTTAGAGAGGCTAAGAAAAAGAAAGCTACTATTTTATCAGTAGTAAACGTAGTAGGCTCTTCGGTAGCAAGAGAGTCTGATGGTGTATTATACACTTGGGCTGGGCCAGAAATAGGTGTTGCAAGTACTAAAGCATACACTTCTCAAGTGCTAATATTTTATTTATTTGCTTTGAAATTAGCTCTAGAAACTAAAAAAATTACTAAAGAAAATTTTGATAGCATATTAAAAGAGCTTTACAACTATCCAGACTATATAGAAACTATTTTAAAACAATCAACAAAAATACAAGAATTTGCTGACAGTCAATTCAACAACGATAGCGTTTTCTTTATGGGACGTGGTGTTGATTTGTACTGTGCATACGAGGCATCGCTAAAGTTCAAAGAAATATCTTATATAAACTCATTTGCTATAGCAGCTGGAGAACTAAAACACGGTACAATAGCTCTCATAGAAAAAGATACACTTGTAATAGCATTTGCTACACAAAAAAGATTATATGACAAAATGTTATCAAATATAAAAGAAGTAACATCTAGGGGTGCTTACGTAGTTTGTATAGCTAAAGAAGGCGATACAGACGTATTAAAAGTAGCAGATGAAGTTATATTTGTTCCCGACTCTGACGAAGATTTACTACCTCTTATGAACGTAATACCTATGCAACTATTTGCATACTATGTATCGGTAGCTAGAGGAAACGATGTAGATAAACCTAGAAATTTAGCTAAATCAGTTACCGTAGAATAAGGCTTTACTTTCTTTATACAGATAAAGAAAGTAACAAAGAAAACTGCTCCGCTGCCAACGAAAATCCTATTTATTTTGCTCATAACACAAAAAATCGTAAACTCACTTCGTTCAAACATACGATTTTTGATTGTGTTATTTCGCAGCATAAATAACGAATTTTCTCAGATGCGGAGTACAGTGCCTGTTATATTATAATATATAGACAAGTTTTAATTAAATATAAAGTAAAAATACTATTATAAGCACTAAAATTACACATATAATGTTAGTGCTTATATTTTTTTCTTGCATTTTTCTTCATTTACGTATATGCTTATATCCGTGATTAAATGAAGATTACATAAATTAGAAAGAGAAAAACATATGAAAATAATAAATATCGCAATTATTGCACACGTTGATGCTGGTAAATCTACTTTAGTAGATGCTTTTTTTAACCAGACTGGTGTATTTAGAGATAATGAAGAAAGAGTCGAGCAAGTTATGGATAGTGATGCTATCGAAAGGGAAAGAGGTATCACTATATATTCCAAAAACTGTTCTGTAAACTATAAGGACTATAAAATAAATATAGTCGATACTCCTGGACACGCAGATTTTTCAGGAGAAGTAGAACGTATTATAAAGACTGTCGATACAGTAATACTTCTAGTAGACAGCGCTGAAGGCCCTATGCCACAGACTAAATTCGTACTTAAAAAATCGCTTGAAATGAACTTAAATCCTATTTTATTTATAAATAAAATAGACAAAAAAGACCAGCGCGCCGAAGAAGTCGTAGATATGGTATTCGACCTTTTTGTAGAATTAAATGCAACCGATGAGCAGCTTGATTTTCCTATACTTTACGGTGCCACAAAAGATGGTTACGCAGTACATGATATGGAAGATGAAAGGAAAAATTTAGACCCGCTTTTAGAAACTATTATAGCTCGCACTAAACCTTATCCTGACCTTTCAAACGAGCCTTTACAATTTCAAATAAGTGCTCTTAGCTACGATAATTATATCGGTCGTCTAGGTATCGGTAGAATTACTAAAGGCTCTATAACTGCTGGGCAAACAGTCGCCATCTCTAAACGTGATGGCAGTGTAACGACTGGAAAAATAGGTAAACTTCAGTGCTATAAAGGTCTTAAAAAAGTAGAAACTGAAGAACTTTCTAGTGGTGATATAGCTATAATAAGTGGTATTAGCGACATATCTATCGGTGAAACTATTTGTGATTTATACAATGTTAAGCCACTTGAAATGATAAAAATAGAAGAACCCACTCTATCTATGAACTTCTTAGTAAACTCCTCGCCTTTTGCTGGTAAAGCTGGTAAATATGTAACTACTAGGCATATTAGAGATAGACTTATGAGAGAGCTTGAAGTAAATGTCGCTTTAAAAGTAGAAGAATTAGGTGGTACTGATGGATTTAAAGTATCTGGGCGTGGTGAACTTCACCTATCTATACTTATAGAAAATATGCGTAGAGAGGGATATGAACTAAATGTATCTAAACCAGAAGTAATACTTCATAACGAAGGCAACAAAATGCTAGAACCTGTAGAAGAACTTATAGTTTCACTACCCGACCAATACGTAGGAAGTGCAATATCTACTTTAAATGATAGACGTGGTGAAATGATAAATATGGAAGCAGAAAACGGTACTACTAAACTAATATACAAAGTTCCTACTAGAGGACTTTTAGGATTTAGAAGCTATATGATTACAGAATCTAGAGGCGAGGCTATAATAATACGTTCACTAATAGGTTTTGAAGAATATAAGGGCAACATAGCTGGTAGAAACAACGGTGTTTTAATAAGTGGTGAAAACGGTACATCTACACCTTATGCTTTAAACAATCTTGCTGATAGAGGTACTATGATAATAACGCCAAATACAGAACTTTACGCAGGTATGATAATCGGTATAAACAACCGCAGCGAAGACATTACAGTAAATGCAACTAAGTCTAAAAAACTCACTAATACTAGAGCCGCAGGTAGCGATGACGCTGTAAAATTAGCACCACCAAAAATAATGTCTTTAGAAGAAGCTATGGAATTTATAGCAGATGATGAATACATAGAAGTAACACCTGATAGCATAAGACTTAGAAAAAAAATATTAAATGAGGGTGAACGAAACAGATTTGTTAAAAGGAAAAAATTAAAAACTGATAATTAATAACAAGACTGTAGAGACTATGATAATATAAAAAAGTGTCTTTCTAACCTTTTTATTACACCCACAATGAGATTTGCATAGCAAATCTCATTGTTTAAATTAATTCATATTACGGAGCGTATATGCTCTCTCATTTTTACAAATTCTGGATACTGATAGAAAAATAATATTTTTTTAGACTTTATAGTATCATCTGTTGGCTTATCTTCAAGTACGAAGTATGCAAAACTTTCCGCAAAGTCTTCACCAGTATTAGTAGAAGCATATTCTGTTACAAATGAATCTTTAAATGTATCATTTTGTATATCGTCATTAATTTTTATATGTTTCCAAAATTTTTGATAAAACTGATTTAAGTATGCTTCTTTTTTAAGTGTTCCCTCTTGTACTGTATACAAACTTTCATCACTATAATTATCTGTCATCTGCTCCTCATTTAACGAAATTATATGCGACATTTCATGTATTATAGTTCTTATTCCTTCTTTTGAAACATTTCCACTATCATCTAAAACATCTCTAACATCTATTGCTAAATGCCAATTTTTATTATCTTCACTATCCACATAGGCAGATACTTGACCATATCCATCACTATTAATTTCAAATTTTTTAATCATACTTAAATACTTTTTAGGAATTATACTAGCTATTTTATTCCATAATATTTGATGATTTTTTTCCACTTTAACATTTTTATTTGTATCAATTTCTGAATCTAAATTATTTCTAATTATTATACCATCTTTAACTTTATATAATGCCAACTGCGTACCTTCACTTGCACTATTTTCAAATATTTGCTCAGCACCAAGTCCAAACTTACCTATAATTTTATTTGCTACCAAACTATATTTTTTCATCTGCTCTACATCTAAATCTTTTAAAGGAATAGGTGCTAATCTAACAAGCTCATTATACTCATCTTTTGTAATTTTGTTCTTCAAAACTTCAGCTGCATCTATTAAACTGTGCAAAGGTATTTTATAACCTAAATTTCTAAGCTCATTATTAATATCCGCTCTTAACTGCAAACTGTTTCTTGTAACATATCCATTATAATTCAAATCTTCTAAAATAAATTTATACTTTTCAATTAGTTCCTCCAACTTAGTACGTTGTATATTTCTCAAATCATATCCTAACTGTTCTTCAAAAATAATAAAAAATCTAACACTAACTTCATCTAATTCACCTTCATATGGCTGTTCATAAATAAAATTACCTAATTCATCTTCATCTTCAAAATTCCAAAATTCATTCTCGTCTAACCATACGCCATAATTTCTTCTATTCGTATTTAATGATTTTTTATTTAATATTTCCTCTTTACTATTAGATGCTTCTCTACTTAATAACTTATCGCCATTTACATTTATTTTAAATCCACCTACTAGAAGTGTCGCGACTAAAGCTACTGATATTATTCCTGCTACAACTGTTTTTTTCACTGTTTTTTTCACTGTTTTTTTCACTGTTTTTCCTCCATTGTAATTAAATATTTGTAATATTGTTGTTTGTGATACTAGTATATCAATTACAATGGAGGAAAGTTACCTTAATACTGTCATTAAAATGTCATAAAAGTGTCATTTATTAACTTTACTGCTTTTTTCAAAATAATGTTTATATCTAACTAACAAATTATGCACCGGCTCTACATCTAAATAATCAGTTCCCATCTGAACGAACAGTGCTACTAATATTACAGGAAATAGATTCATAAAGTTACCAGTAAGTTCTATAAGAAGCACCGTAGCAGTGAGCGGAGCTTTATAAACTCCTGTTAAAAATGCTACCACTCCTAAAGCTATAAAATTTACTATATATACACTATCTATCGCAAAAAATATAGTACCTATTTCAAATACTAAAACTCCTGCAACAGCTCCTAAAAATATAACTGGGAAAAACAGTCCACCAGGCACACGACTTCCAAAAGTCATTAAAGTTAAAAACAATTTCACTACAAAATATAATAAAATGACAGATATTATATCGTTGTTTTTTAAGTTCATTAAAAATTCAAGATTAAAACCTACATAATTTTCATTTACAAAATATAAAACACCTGTAAGAACAAAAGGTATTACAGGAAGATACTCATTTTTTAAAGGGATTTTTTCCATAATATAAAAAGTATTAAGCATAATATAATTAAAAAGTTTACTAAATAGTACGCTTATAATTATAAGTACAAATATTAAATAGTAATATTTAAACGGCAACTGATTCATCTGTCCAATAGGCAAAGCTCTCTCTCCAGAAAATATACTTGTAACAAAATATGCGCTAGCTACGCCAGATAGTAATACAGTAAGTACATTTTCGCTAGCATCATCAGTTATAACTTCTAACACAAACATAATTCCTGCAAGTGGTGCTCCAAAAATAGATGCTATCCCTGATGCTATCCCAGATAATACTAGCAAAATCGTATAATCTTTACCTAAATTTCTCTTTTGTCCAATTTCTAAACCTACCATCGCTCCAAAGTGTGCACTAGGTCCTACTTTTCCAGCTGTCATTCCACTAGAAAGCACTAATATACTACCTATATATTTAAGCACAAATCGCCTTATATGATTTATTTCTGATGGATTAGCAACATAGTTTTTAACGACAGCTATTCCGCTACCACCAATAGATTTTTCCAACTTTACCATCTTGCCTACTACTAATGATATAAATATAAGCAATAAGAAAACAAATGCAATCAAGTACCAATTACCAATGCTAATATGAATTAATTTATCTCTATAAAAACTTATTTTGTTTATAGCATATTTAAAAAACTCTATAAAAACGCCTGTAATAGCTCCTACTATAACACCATTTATAATTAACGTTAAATTTAATTTATGTATACTTACATCTTTCATAAAATGAACCTTTCCTAACAACACTTCTTAAATTAACATCGTCCAAATTTAAAATTATAGTATCTACTGTGTTATTTTTGTCTATAACCGTTAATATTTAATACTTTTGTAATACTAAATAATTATATTTGTCAAATATTTTTGTTATAATTTAGTCATGAAGATTACAATTTTAGATGGCAATACGCTAGGTCAAAATATGGATTTCTCCGAAATAGAAAAACTTGGTGATGTTACATATTTTGATTTTACCACAAATGAACAATTAAAAGAAAGAATAAAAGACTGTGAAGTAATAATTACTAATAAGCAACGATTAAATGAAGACAATTTAAAAGCTGCTAAAAACCTTAAATTAATTTGCGTTACTGCTACAGGTACAAATAATGTAGATTTTGAGTACACAAACAAAAATAATATAACGGTTACAAACGTACCTAATTACTGTACCAACGGTGTTGCTCAGCACACTTTTGCAATGCTTTTTTACTTACTAGAGAAACTACCTTACTTCGATAATTATGTAAAAAGTGGAAGTTACTGTGATGATACTCTATTTACTCACTTTGGTCGTACGTTTCACGAACTTAGCAGCCTTACTTTTGGAATAATAGGACTTGGAAATGTAGGAAGAAAAGTAGCTAGCATCGCTAAGTTATTTGGAGCAAACGTAATATACTACTCCACTTCTGGTAAAAATGATAACAAAGATTTTAAAAGAGTTGATTTTGATGAACTACTAAAGACGTCAGACATAATATCGATACATGCTCCACTAAATCCTACTACTTATCATTTAATAGATGAAAAAGCATTTAAAAAAATGAAAAATACAGCTATTTTACTCAATGTAGGACGTGGTCCTATCATAATAGAAGACGATTTATATGACGCTCTTATCAATGAAGAAATAGCTGCTGCTGGTCTTGACGTACTTCGTCATGAACCTATAAATAAAGATAACAAACTACTTAAAATAAAAGATAGCGAAAAGCTTTTGATAACTCCACATATAGCTTGGGCATCTGTTGAGGCAAGAAATCGACTAATAAGCGAAGTAGCTCTTAATATAAAATCATACTTATTAAACGAAATTAGAAATGTATGCAAAAAATAAGGTTTAGTGAAAGGAGAAAATTATGGATTACTATCAAATCACTTGGTTAATTATAGTAGTTATATTTTTAATAATAGAAATAATAACTACAGGTCTAGCTACTTTGTGGTTTGCAATAGGTGCAATACTAGCTTTTTTAAGCTCATTGATAGGTGCAACTTTCGGAGTGCAAATCGCAATATTTTTGATTTCATCTATAGTGCTTTTCATCGGCTTTTTCCCATTTGTGAAGAAAAAGTTAGGAGCAAAAAGCTACGATACTAATGTCGATAGTTTAGTTGGCAAAGAGGCTGTCGTAACAAAAGATATACTCTTTAACACGATAGGTGCGGCTAGTGTAAACGGTGTTATATGGTCTGCTACTAGTGATACTGAAATACCAAAAGGCACAGCTGTAAAAATAAAACAAATTTCAGGTAACAAATTAATCGTAACTAAAGTGAACCCAGCTAGTTAAGTTCACTTTAAAAAATTATAAGCAAAGGAGCATTTTTTATGGAATATTTTTTACTCGGTGTATTGGTTATTATAATACTTATCCTTATAATCTCTAATATCAGAATTGTCCCTCAAACGTACGCTTACGTTATTGAAAGACTGGGCTCTTATCAAGGCACATGGAAAAATGGACTTCACGTAAAAATACCTATGTTAGACCGTATAGCTACAAAGGTTAATTTAAAAGAACGTGTTGTAGATTTTCCACCACAACCCGTTATCACAAAGGACAACGTAACTATGCAAATAGATACGGTAGTTTACTATCAAGTAACAGACCCTAAACTATATGCATACGGTGTAGAAAATCCTCTATCAGCAATAGAGAATTTAACTGCCACTACTCTTCGTAATATCATCGGTGAACTTGAACTTGATGAAACTCTTACAAGTCGTGATATAATAAACACTAAGATGAGAAGTATACTCGACGAGGCTACTGACCCATGGGGAATAAAAGTAAACAGAGTCGAAGTTAAAAATATACTTCCACCAGCTGATATACAAGAAGCTATGGAAAAGCAAATGCGTGCCGAACGTGAACGTCGTGAATCCATACTTAGAGCTGAAGGTGAAAAGAAATCTGCGATACTTGTAGCAGAAGGTAGAAAAGAATCTATGATACTTAATGCTGAAGCTGATAAGAGAGCTAAAATATTAGAAGCAGAAGCTATAAAAGAATCACTCATCAGAAAAGCAGAAGGTGAGGCTCAAGCTATAGTATCTGTAAATAAGGCAAAAGCTCAGGCTTACGAACTACTTAATGCACATTCACCAAATGAAAAGATACTTAAATTAAAAGGTATGGAGGCATTCCAAAAAGCATCAGAGGGTGCGGCAAACAAAATTATTATACCTTCAGAGTATCAATCAATCGCTGGTGTAGTTTCAACTATATCAGAATTAGCAAAAACTGAAAAAAAGTAAATAATTAAAACAATTACTCAGAAGTTTTCTAAAATAAATAAAAACTTCTGAGTTTTTTATTATACAAAAAAGGAAAGTTAAATTTAATAAATACTACATTTTGTAATAATTTCAAATTAAAACTTTAGTCATCTGCTGTCTGAATTTTTATATTACCTATAATCATAATCTCGGTTAAAGTAAATTTATAAAATACTATATTAAATATATTTTCTCTTTCTCTATTTTAATAAAACAATATACTCTACTATAATTATTTATCGTGAATTTTTTTACATTTTTTTTATTGACAAAAATTATCATATAGCCTAAAATTTATATACATATAAAAATTATTAGGAGCTATAAACTCAAATGAAAAAAAACTTTGAAATAGATGGTATGACTTGTACCGCTTGTGCTATAGCAATAGAAAATCAAGTCGGTAAAATAGATGGTATAGAAAGCGTAGCTGTAAACTATGCTACCGAAGAAATGACCGTAACCTATAAAGAAGACTTAGATGAAAATATAATAAAACAACAAGTTAAAAACGCTGGTTACGCAGTAGTAGATAACTCTACTTCCACTTCTTCATCTAATAATAATACCGAAGATAAATCTGCCTCTCATCAAAAAGATATGAAAGGAAGATTAATAAAATCTCTTATATTTGCATTACCTCTATTTTATTTTACTATGGGTGGAATGGTAGGTATGCCAATACCTTCATTTTTCAAAGGAGAACAAAACTCTCTTATATTCGCATTTACCCAACTACTACTCACTATACCAGTAATGATAATAGGTAAGCAGTATTATAAAGTAGGATTTAAAACTTTGTCCAAACGTGCTCCAAATATGGATAGTCTAATAGCAATTGGAACTAGTGTGGCTTTCATATATGGAATAATAGTAATATATATACTAATGTATGGATTTAGCACACAAAATATGCCACTAATACATAAATATTCTCACAAACTTTACTTCGAGTCTGTAGCAACAATACTAACTCTAATTACACTAGGAAAATATTTAGAAGCAAGAGCTAAATCACAAACTTCTAAAGCTCTAACAGCCCTCATAAACTTGCAACCACAAACTGCTACAGTAATAAGACTGGGTAAAGAAATGATAGTAAATACTTCCGATATAGTAGTCGGTGATATACTAATTTTAAAACCTGGTTCATCGGTCGCAGTAGATGGTGTCGTAGTATCAGGACTATCTACTATAGACGAGTCTATGCTCACTGGCGAAAGTATACATATAACGAAAGAAAAAGGCGACCTAGTATACTGTGGTACTATAAATCAGACAGGTAGTGTAAAATACAAAGCTACAAAAATAGCTGGTGATACTATGCTATCAAATATAATTACGCTCGTAAAAGAAGCTCAAGCTACGAAAGCTCCTATAGCAAGACTAGCTGATAAAGTAGCTGGTGTGTTCGTACCAACAGTAATAACTATAGCGGTTTTTGCCTTTATAGTATGGCTTTTGCTTGGATACGATTTTGAATTTGCATTAAATATAGCAGTATCAATACTCGTAATAAGTTGCCCTTGTGCTTTAGGACTAGCCACTCCTACCGCTATAATGGTAAGCACTGGTGTAAGTGCTAAAAATGGCGTATTATTCAAAACTGCCGAGTCTTTGGAAACACTCCATAAAGCACAGACTATCGTCTTCGATAAAACTGGTACTTTAACTAAAGGAGAAATAAAAGTAAGCCAGTACGAAATATACGATGATAAAGCACTCCCTTACATTTACAGCTTAGAAAAAATAAGCGAACACCCACTAGCTAAAGCTATATACACTTTTTTAGAAAGCAAAAATACTAAGCAAAAAGAAGTCGTAAATTTCGCAGCAAAAGTGGGATATGGGATATGTGGTGAAATAGATGGCGATAAAGTATTTGTTGGAAATAAAAAATATTTGCTTGAAAATAACATAAATATAAATAGAGATAAAGCATACGAAAAAAGTGGAAACACTAAAATATATATCGGTTGGGATAATGAAGTAAAAGGTATATTTGCACTGGCAGACGTAGTAAAAGATGAGGCTAAAGAAGTCGTTACAATGCTAAAATCTATGGGTAAAAAAGTAGTAATGATAACTGGTGATAGCGAAGAAACTGGACATGCTATCGGAGGATCATTAAATATAGATAATATATACACTCAAATACTCCCCGACCAAAAATCTACTATCGTAGAAGATCTAAAAAAATCGTCTACAGTAGTAATGGTAGGTGATGGAATAAATGATGCCGTAGCATTAGCAAATGCTGACGTAGGTATCGCAGTAAGCTCTGGAACAGACGTAGCTATAGAAACTGCTGACGTAGTTCTTATGAAAAACGATTTATCATATTTGCTTACAGCTATAAAACTAAGCGAAAAAACTATAGCAAAAATAAAACAAAACTTATTTTTTGCATTCATATACAACGTAATCGGTATACCTATAGCAGCAGGAGTATTTTTCATACCATTTGGAATACTACTAAATCCAATGATAGGAGCACTCGCTATGAGTATGAGTTCTGTATCGGTAGTAACTAACGCCCTTACACTTAAAAAATTCCAACCTGTAAAACTTGACAAGGTAGATTATAATGATAAAGAACATAAAAATATAAAAAACAATAAAAAAGATGATAATAACAATAAACGAAAGGATTTAAAAACGATGAAAAAACAATTAGAAATAGAAGGTATGATGTGTATGCACTGCGTAGGACGTGTAGAAAAAACACTTTCCGAGCTTGATGGTATAAGCGATGTTAAAGTCGACTTAGATGGTGGCACGGCAACTGTAGAAAGTACTGGAGCTATATCTGATGAAGTTTTAGCAAGTGCTGTAACTGAAGCTGGATACCCTACAAAAATAAAATAATATGATGATTAAATTCGCTATAACTATTTCGTATAATTATAGCGAATTTTTATTGGTTTTAAATTGAAAAAATTTCATAAATACACAAAATAGGAAAATTTGTTTGTAGCATTATACGCAAAATAAGAAAATTTATTATAGAAAACTCGCCATATAAATAGGCAAATGTAAAACTTCATCTTTAATCATAACATCTTTTTGATACAAAATAATTGAATGTGAGATTTTTTTGTTAAATTTATTGTTAAACTTATCAAGAGATGAATGTTTTCTATATGAAGATGACTTCACTTCTATAGGAATTACTTTTCTATTGTTAGATATTATAAAATCTATTTCCATATGATTTTTCCTATTTTTCTTATCATTTCTTGAGTAAAAATACAGTTTATGACCTTTAGTCCTAAGCATTTGAGCTACTATATTTTCCATAAGCATTCCTTCATTTATATTTATTTTATCAAATAAAACATCTTTATATAAATTGTTATTCTCATATTTATTGTCATAAAAAATTTGTGTAACTAATAGCCCCGTATCAGACATATAACATTTTCTAGTCGAAAAATCACTACTTAAAGCTAATCCTACATTAGGGTCAGTTGAATTAAAGCAATTATTTATTATCATTGCATCTGCTAACCACAAAAAAGCATCTTCATACTCTCTAAATCTAGCATTTTCAAACAATGAGCTAAGCCTATATTTCTTATCTTTTTTAGATAATTGACCTGCTATCTCATCAAATATAGCTAAAACCTTTTTTTGATATAACCCAGCAAATTTAGATATATCGTTTCTATATAAAGTCAAAATATCTCTTTTTATATCATCTACTTTTGAAAAGTTTTTAGTATCTACATATTCATTAACAACTTGTGGCATACCACCAACAAGCATATATTGTCTAAATTTATTCAAAATTTGTCTATGCAAAAGACTTCCCACTGGTATCTTTTTTTCAAAAAATTCTTTCAAAATAGGAAATGTAGTATCATCTCCAATAGCCCATAAAAATTCTTCAAAATCTAAGGGATAAAGTTCCAAATGTTTCTCCTCTGATGGAATTATTATATCTTTTACATTTTTTTGTATAAATAATAAAGAACCCGTTTCAATATAATCATATCTACCATCTAGCACTAAATACTTTATAAGTTGTCTAGCTTTTGGCAACATTTGTATTTCATCAAAAACAATCAAACTCTCTCTTTCATATAGCTGAACACCATAAAAAACTGATAATTTAAGAAAAAACATATCTAAATCATAGCTTTCTTCTTCAAATAACTTCACTATATCTTTAGGCACATTTCCAAAATCTATAATAATACTTGTCTTATATTCATTTTTAGCAAATTGTTGACACAAAAAACTTTTACCTACTCGCCTTGCTCCATCTATAAGTATAGCACTCTTTCCGTTTGATTTATTTTTCCAATCAAGCAACAAATCATATGCTTTTCGTTTTAACATAACATCACCTCATATATAATAATAACACCACAATCACGAAAAGACAAGTTTGTTTCACTGGTATTCTCACGAAAAGACACATTTATTTTCCTAATATTCTCACAAAAGGACACCTTTATTTTATCGATTTTCTCACAAAAAGACACTTTTTTTCTTTCTTTCCAACTAAAAAAACACTACAAACCATTTTACAAAGGCTTATAGCATTTTTATTTCTTCTAATATATAGGCTAGCTTTCACTTTTTAACAATAACTAGCTACTTATACTTCACTACTTCTACAGACTTATCTAACACATTCAAATTAGATATAGTGTTATTTTTACATTTAATAGTTTGAAGTTTACTACATTTTATTAATGGCGATACATCAGATACATAATTTTCTGATATATCTAGCACTTTCAAATTAGGCAAATTACTTACAAATTCTAAACTTTTTATCTGATTATTTTTTATTTCTACTTCTTCTAACGACTTAAAATGCTTAAAAAATTCATCTACATATACTCCAAATGCCATTTCTTTATCATTGTTAGCATTTATATCGACTACCTTTATATCGTTTATGCTAAGTTTTTTAAGTACATTATTTTCTGATATATTACTAAAATCAATGTATAAAACTTCATCGAAATGCTTAGAGTTATATATACTAAGCTCACTTATAGTGCTAGAATTAAATATCGGTGTAATATAATACTTATCCATATCATCAAGATAAATTTCTGCTCGTTCTAAATTAGGAAGTTTAGATATCGCAGTTATAATCGTCTTATCTTCATCATCAATATTAATTTTAAGGTGTTTAACTCCAGTTAAACTAGATAAAATATCACTCTTTAAATAATATGCATCATCAACTGTTAAATTTGATATATGAGTCATACCATTTATAGACTGTAAATAATCACTATCTATATTTACTTCATCTAACATAGATAATGCGTTAATATTTGGTACGTTTTCTTTTTCCACTTCTAAACTCAAAAGTTTTAATTTTTTAATATTTTTAATAGTAGGAAGTGAAGATATATCAGTAAGCGAACCCAAATTTTCCAAATTAAGCTCTGTAATAACTACATTATCACGAAGCACCTCTATATCCATTATAGGGCAATATTCTATCGACAAACTATTTAGTTTAGGCATATTTTTTACAAAATCAATGCTACGCAGCTCTTCTATACCTGATAAATCAAGTTTTTCTATATTAGGCATTCCATAAAGCACTTCTACGTTATCAAAATTAGTACCTGAGCTAAAATGCAATCTAAGTGATTTCAGATTATTTAAACTAGGCAAAAATTTAAGTACATCTCCTCTATTTTCATCATCACTTATCATTTCTACGTTAAGCTCCTCAATATTTTTAAAATTTGCAACTTCTTCTAACTCTTTGAAATCATCAACATAATCTACATTCAAAGTCTTTAAACCTAAAAAAGCAGAAAGCTCATCTTCACTAGTATCACCTAAATCTAAATTTCCTATACTAAGCTTTTCTATTTTACTAGGGTCATCAAAAGCATCTACAATATTATATAAAAATCCATCATCTTTGTAATATTTAAGATTTTTCAAATTTTTATAATTGTAGTTACTATAAGAACTTTTATCCCACGTATACTTCCCATACTCACCAAAATTTGCACTTACAACGTTTGTAAACACTTGCAAATCTCTACACTCTATATCCTCTACTGTATCTACAATAACACTCTTTACATCTACAGCGTTACCATTTTCATCAACAGAATAAGCATAATCAAACTTCCAAGGATATTTATCGGCATTAGTCCAATCAGAACTAGGACAATCTCTACTGACATAAATATACTTTATTTTTCCATAGTCTTCTTCAGTTATGTCTTCTAAATTTTTACTATACACTTTTTTTACAAATTCAATAAAAGGCTTACTTTGTGGCGTATTTCTATACGAATACCTTACAACTATTTGTTCATTTATTCCGCTACTCCAAAACGCAGAAAAATAAAAGAACGCAAAAATAATAAATATAAATATAATTACAAAAACACCCTTTGTAGATGAGGCATTCTTTTTCGCCCTATAACTATCTCCATAATTATTTATATTCACATTAACTATATCTTGTTTTTCATCATCTAAATAAAAAGAAGTCTCACAAGCAGGACAAGTGCATATGCTATCCATCTCCTTTGGTTTAAACGAATGTCCACAATTAGGACATTCTAATTTATAGATTTTCATAATTACCTCTCACACATTATTACAAATACAAAATTCTTGCTCATCTCATACTATTTTACTATAAATAGCTAGTTTTTTCTAGGCGTAAATACTCTTTCGAAAGTCTTTTCTATTATAAAAATTAGAAAATGAATTACTCTCGACTAAATATATTATTGTAATATTTTTATAGCTTCATAAAGCTGAATATCACCTTTTTTTATAATTTGTTCACTCTTTTTTTCACCATATCGCTCTAATAAAACTGGTTTAATAAGCTCTAATCTCTTTTTATACTGCTCATCACTTTCATTTATATATCCAGTTTTACATAAAAGGTTATCCATATTTAACTCTATATCGGGATTAATCCCCTTTTTATGTATTTGTGTTTTACTAGGAGTCATATATTTACCTGACGTTAGTTTAAGTACATTACCAGAACCTAAATAAAAAAAAGTCTGGATAATGCCTTTACCAAATGTTTTTTCTCCAACTATAGTAGCTCTTTTGTAATCTTTAAGTACACCAGTCAATATTTCAGAGGCTGACGCCGTTGATGAATTTACGAGTACAACTATATCTCCTTTAAATATCTGTTCACTATTTCTATTATATTGTTCGTCTTTAGAATTTTTATAACCTACTGAAAATAAAAATTCATTTTCTTTTGGTAGTAACATAGACAATATAGGTACTACTTCTAAAATTTCTCCACCTGTATTTCCTCTAAGGTCTAGTATTAATTTTTTCATTCCCTCATCTTTTAGCTTGTTTATCGCTAATTTTACTTCTTTTGATATTGACATAGGAAATTGAGAGATGGAAATATATCCTATCGAGTCTGTCAACATTTTGTTATCTACTATACTACTGTTTATCTTATCTCTAGTAGCAACTATATTAAATATTTCGTCATCTCGACTTACTTTCAGATTAACTTTAGAGCCTATCTCTCCTCTTATTAAAGATATTGTTTCATCGCTTACCATATCTTTCGTATCTTTATTATCAATCTCTATTATTTTATCATCGGATAATAAACCTGCTTTAAATGCTGGAGAGTCAATATAAACGCTTAATATTTCAAGGTACTCCCCTTTTTTCTTACTAGCCTCAAAACCTAATCCTACATAAGTATCATTTAATTTATCGACTTCTTTTTTAAGTTCTTCCTCACTATAAAAATCAGAATATTTATCATCAAGCCCATTTATTATCCCTTTTAAAGCAAGATTATAAAGCTCAGGTTTGCTAAATTGTTTATCGCTAATTAAATGCTTTTCAACTATATCTACAGTATCTTTAATATCTTTTAAATAATCCTTTTCTTCTAACGTTACTTCTTTTGAAACTTTTTCACTTTCATATTTAGACATAAATTTTATCGCATCTACAGTCAAAAATAATACTATAGCTATAAAAAAGTCCAAAAATAAAAACAATAAATTTTTTTTCATTATATTTCCTCGCCATTAAATAATATTAGCCCATATAATAACAAAAAAGGTAAATTTTGTAAAATAGAAAAATCTATAAAAATATATTCAAATTATAAGTATTTATAGACAGTATCAATATATGATATAATTAAAACAGCGTTTAAAGAAAGGTTTAAAAGAAAGGTTTTAAAATGAATACTAAAATAAATGTAAAAGATGGCAAAATAAAATTTAGGCAATATGAAACGTATTATGTAATAGTAAATCCAAATGGTAAAAAGACTCCATTAATCTTACTTCATGGTGGCCCTGGCTCTACCCATACATACTACCGTATACTCGATAAACTTGCCGAAATAGATGATAGACCTCTTATTATGTACGACCAAATAGGCTGTGGAAAATCTATGGTTACTGGACACCCAGAGCTTTTTACACACGAAGTTTGGCTAGAAGAATTGCAAAATCTAATAGATAAATTAAATATAAAACAATTTCACCTACTAGGTCATTCGTGGGGCGGAATGTTAGCCATCTATTACGCCTTAAATATAAAACCACAAAATGTAAAATCATATATACTTTCTTGCACACTCCACTCTGCTAAAATGTGGGCACAGGAACAGGCAAGACATATAAAAATGATGCCAAAGCATATGCAAGACGCTATAGATAAAGCACAAAAAACAAATGATTTTACTGATGAAGATTATAAAGCAGCCGTAGATGAATTTATGGAAAGACACTGCTTTACAAAGCCTGATGAAAATTCTCCTGCCTGTCTACGAGTAGAAAAAGTGCGAGGAATAGAAGCCTACAACACAGCTTGGGGCCCTAATGAATTCACTCCACTAGGAAATCAAAAAGATTACGATTTCACAGACAGACTACACGAAATAAAAGAGCCTACTCTAATAATAAGCGGACTTATGGATATGTGCACACCTTACATAGCCAAAAGTATGCACGACTTAATAGAAAACTCCAAATGGGAACTCTTTAGATACAGTAGACACGTACCTTACGTAGAAGAAAATGAAAAATATATACAAGTGCTTAAAAAATGGTTAAATGAAAATGATTAAATTTGCATATATTTTAAAAAACTTCGACTTTAACTACATTTACTAAAATATAAATCACTATATAAAAACAATACACTTCATATAATAAAACTTTAACTTTATATTTTGACTTATTTACTCCACTTCCATTATATGCGATTCATGTTCTCCAACCGACTTTCTAAAACCAAAACTTTCATAAAGCTGTGCTGCGTGAACATAAGTCGTATACAATCTCACTTGCTCAAAATTACCTTCAGCATCTTTAATTATTTTTCTCAAAATCATTTTGGCAACACCTTTACGCCTATGATTTTTAGAAACATATAAATGACGAACTCGTCCCATATCAGAATTGTCTACATAAGGGTCAATATTTAATCCACCTATTGCAATACATTCATTTCCACAAAACACTCCATAAAAAGACTCACCTTTTTTTGAAAAATTATTTTTCCCTAAGTTCCACTCTACAAGAGTTCTTCGCACAAAACGAAATCCCTCTAGCTCAGACTCATTAACTAATTTTTCTATAAAATCAATTCGCTTTGTATCAATTTTTTTAAGTGTATATTCCATTAAAGATCTCCTACTATTAATAACTGAAATCACCTTGTTTTAATATCTGTTCTTTCATTTTTGCTAATATAAAAATTCAAACATTATACAATCAAATATAGTTTTTATACATCTAAACATTTCAAATATAATTCCACTCTTACACAATCTGTTTAACAAAAAACTCAACTTCTTTACTTTCTATATCTTCAAGTGTTTTTATTTTTAAATGTCTGCGATATTTTCCTTTTCCCTCAAGAATACTTTTAGGATCATTCATTATAAAACCTTTAGTAAATTCAAATGAAATATGATTTTTTCTAACGAATAAACCACCAAAATCATAATCAAGAGAAAACATAATGCCACCATACATAATTCTCTCACTAGTTTCTATATAATGTTTAAAAACTATTTCACGAAGTTTAGTAAGTATCAAATATTTTTCATTATCTACAAGTTCTATATCATTAAGAAATTGTTGCACTTTTTCATTTTTAGATTTCATTTTAGACCCTCCATTTTCACATTTTTCAATAATATTTACTATATAAAGTATTGCAAAATTTTCTATTTTAATCTCTTAAATTTCTATATCATAACCATACTCTATTAAATTAAACCCATAAATAATAATATAATCACTTATAATACTTTTTACCAAAAACATCTATATCTAGCCCCTCTATTTTGATTTCTTTAAAACCATCTCCATCTACTAACTCAAGTCTGCTATCAGTATTTAACTTATTAATATGTTCAATATACTTTTTAGGCACACCCCATACCAACTTTTCTATTTTTTTTGCACCATTTTTATGCACTATCTTTTTCGGTTGCCTATTCTTTTGATAATCCCCAATATCGCCACAATAAAATGGCATATTAAGGTCGAAAGGAAAAGTGATTTTCCATTTAATTTTCGTACCATTTTCTAGTTTTTTCTTCATCGTAAAAGAATCAAACTTATATCCAAGTTTTTTAAGTATACTATTTTCTTTCTCTAAATCTTCATCAAAAGTATCTAACGCATATTCGATAAAACCATAATCTGCCTCTTGAAAATACTTCATCTTATTTGCTGTAGAGCTTTTACCAAAAATCTTCAATAAAAATAATAACAATTTATTTTTTTTAACCGAAAAAATTTCAATAAATGAACCATCTTCAAACCAAATATTATGATTATATCCTCCCTTTAGTACAGTAAATCCTAAATCTTCAAAATGCTTTATCGCCTCATCTTTATCTTCTACTTTATACAATATATGACTTAATCTCATATGTGCCTCCTTATAACAATATTTATACTAAAAACTATATAAATAAATTATAAACGATAATTATTATCAATTCAATAGTTGTTCTTTTATTTAATTATACAAAACTTATTTCTTAATCATTTTCATATCTCTAAAGCTCAAAAATAAATATACGAAAGCTACCGATAACACTATGTGAGATAATCCAGACATACCATTTATAGCTCCATTTGCTCCTGAACTAAGCTCCACTTGCATAGCTTGAATTACTCCTTGTGTGAAAACTACGACCATCATAAAAGGTAATGCAAAAATATAAAGCTTTCTAAAAATTTTAAACTTTTTAACATTTAATAAATTAGTATTTAGTGCAAAAGCTGCTAATAAAAAGTATAAAAATGTGCCTAGCACCATCATATGAACGTGAAGTAAAGATAGTTTAGTATATCCGTTATACCCAACATATTTAGTAAATTCTCTATAAAATACTCCCGATGATAAAGCTAATAAAATGTATATAAAAGCAGCATTTATAAGCCCTCTAAAACTATCCTTTGGCACTTCTTCACTATTATTTTTCATATCTTTATATGCTATTACCACCGTCCACACATAAGCCATAGTTTTCGGTATCATAAGCATTCCTACTAGTGGATATACACCAGAAAACAATACTACTGGCAAATAAAATGCAAAGCTTAAAACTATGCTAAGCCACATATTTTTAAACGCTTTATCGTTATATTTCCTACTAGCTTTATAAAATAAAACTATTATCATAACACCCATTACAGTAAAAGGTATATTTCTGTATATAGCAAAAGATAACGGAGGATTTAATGACGTCCACTCATTTTGTGGCAACAAAGTAAGCACTATTCTTGCTATAGCCATAACGTAAAAAGTAATCATTATATTTTTTTCACCTTTTACATCGTATCTAATTCTATATGCATAATATAAAATCAAATAAAATATAGTCATCGTAATCGAAGTAACTAGCTTGCCTATACCTAAATAATATATATTTGCTTCAAACCCTGTCGTAAGAAGTGCTACAGCTCTAGGTACTAAGTGAAAAGCATCACCAAAGCCCAAAACTATTGCCATAATCCCAAAGAGCTGATACTGTCTTCTCCCATTTGCTCTTAAAAATATTGTAAAACCTAAAATTACAACCGTACTCAAATATACTATATCAAATAAAACTTCCATTATAACTTGCATAATAACCTCCTTAATAAATAGTTTTTTCTATCATTTTAACTACTAACTTCTCATCTAATTGTTTTACAAAACAAGATAAAATTATATTAAAAATAACTTCTACATAATTTTCTTTCGTAAAACTTTCTCCAAAAAAATCTTCATTCACATTACTGTCATTTTTTAAAATAAATAAAAGTTTGCTCTTTATCTCTACGAAAAAATAAGTCATAAAAGTTCTTCCACCACCTTTGCTATTTTCGGTAAATTTAAGTGAATGGACTTTAAAAAAATTCGGATAATCCTTTTTGCCTTTTCTTATGTTTTTTATTATTTCCTCTACTGCTTTTACAAAGCTATCATCACCTATCAAGCTAAGGTCAAACACATCTTCCCAAACGCTTTTAACTACTTCCAAAATCAACTCATCTTTAGACGAAAAATAATTATAAAGCGAACCCGTTGCCATATTACACTTTTTAGCAAGCGAACGTATGCTAACTGCCGACAATCCATCTGTCGCTATAATCTCTTTCGCCTTAGAAAGAATTTCTTTTTTAGAAGTTACTTTATTATTCATAATATTATCTCCTATAAAACAAAAAAACACAACTTGAACACTGTTCATTTTCATTATAACACTATATAATACATAGTGCAAGCAAGTAAATTTATATATGCCAAAAAAGTGCAACCGTTAAAATATTTTAACGATTACACTTTTTTATTTAACTACTAATCAAAATAAAACAAATCTTCAAATTTTTTATCAAGTGCTATACAAAGTATAAGAGCTAACTTAGCCGTAGGATTAAACTGTCCTGTTTCTATCGAACTTATAGTTTGCCTAGACACTCCAACCAATTCGGCAAGTTTAGTCTGCGACATACCATACTCTTTTCTAACATCTTTTAACCTATTTTTTAATTTCAAACTTTCTTCCATAATGCAAATACCTAAAATAAAATTCTAACTACGTGATTAACTACAAACAAAGCACTTGCTACAATAGAAGAAATGTAAAAAAATTTATTCCTTTTACCTCCATATATTTTATATTTAAAATATAGCTGTCCTGCTACTCCAGCATAAACTATAGCTATTAAATCATATATATCTTGTCCAGTAATAAAATTAAAAATTATTATACCAGCAATTACAATATTTATAGCTTTAAAAGCTATCATAGCACTATTCATATCTAGATAACGCTGCTCTTCTTTAGGCATATCATCTCTGCTTTTAGCTAAAATTTGTTCTTTATTCATAAAACTCTCCTTTAATTTCATAACTAATTTTTGACTAGTATACTTGTCATATTTGTATTATAACTCCGCCAAGTATACTTGTCAATACTTAAAATTATAAAATTAAAGTAGCTACTATACAACATATCACTTTAACGCTTTACTTCTCCACTAATTACTTTGCCATCTTTATCTCTAATGATATAACCAGCCATAATAGCTTCTTTACGAGCCTCTCTATCACTTTCATAAACATCTGCTGATGCCTCTGCTACGTTACGACCTGTAACTTCAAGTAAATCTTTCCCTGTCGTTTTAAAAAAATTGTATTCAAAAGTGTATCCGCCCTCAAATTCACCTTTTAAAATATATGTAAATACATCATCTTCTAAAAGCTCATAATTTTCTTTCACCTTTTCATAAATTCCAATATCATCAACTTTAATTTTTTCATCTGGTTCATCAGATAAATCAATGCTTTTTTCTTCAATTACTTCATCATTTTTCTTTATGACGTATTTCATATTTTTAATTTTAACAGCATTATCAAAATTATCTTCGTCATTTCGTGCATAAAATATACCTATTTTCAAATCCCTATTCCCATTATATTTGATTTTTTTATCATCACTGCTCCTATCATCTATAGAATAACTAGTAATACCTGTAAAACTTGCATTTAGTTCTGGAAAAATTTCATATATACTACTATTAGCATACATAAGAGAACCATCTAATTTTTCGCTTTTAGTAACACCATCAGTTTGTATACTGACGTTTTGTACTTTGTACTCTTTGCCAACATTAGCTTTAATAGACGCTGTATACGTTTCACCATCTTTATTTAACTCTAAATTTTTACCATCTACAACAATACTAATTTTCGTATTATCGTTACGCTCTTTAGGCACGACACAAAAAGTTAAAGGATAAGTAAAGTTACTTTTATCTATTTTGCCTTTTTTAACGTAACAATCACTAACTATGCTAGCTCCCTTTTTAATACTCTCTAATATTTCATTATCACTCTCTTGTACCCTAGATAATTTTCTTCCTATACTATTATCAATAATATGGTTGCTTTCTCTTCTAAACCTTTTTACTTCATCTTCCAAACTAATTATTTTAACAAAAATAACTAATTGGAAAATTATTATTACAGCAAATGCTATTATCCACTTTTTATCTTTCATAACACCCTCCAAAATCTAATATATATCACTAAATTTAAAAATAGAATTAACGTCTACAAAATTTTTATAATAATTGTTACCTCTAAGCATAATATCTTTTATATTTTTAAAAGCTGTCCTAGCTGGAAAAATTAAACGTGTATTTTGATGCACATAATCTACTTTATTATAAATATTCGTCTTTTTTTTATTTAATTTCTCAGTACTATAAATTACATATCCCCTATATTTTTCACCATCATTAGGAAAAGAAAAATTGGCTATAAATCTCTTTTCTTTAAGCATATCATTTATAGAAATATACTCTCCTGAAATAGACTCATCTTCTCTTAATATAGAATAAAAAGGAGATGCATATGTACTACCATTTTTTTCATATAGCAGTGCTCCAAATTTCTCACCTATATTATCCCAATCTCTACTCTGATAGTATGTAGGTTGTATCATAAATGCTTCAGTGCCATAAAAATCAGGTTTATCAAGCCATTCAAAATGATTTAGCACTTTCCATAAACAACCGTCCATATCATCGTACCTAAGTGCTACACAAGTTATTTTCATTTCACTATTGGAACTATTGTTATTATTTTTTACAATATCTTCACTCGTAATTATACGCTTTGCACCATCTAACCTTAAAACATCTATATCTGTAAGGTCATCAACTATGCTTTTTGGAAATCCTTTACTTACAAGTTCATTTTTCATAGACAACATATCATTATTATCATTCATTCCCATATATGTCCACTTCATAGGATAACTTGAAAAAAACATATTAAAAGCAAATATCGTACCTATGCTAAAAACTACTAATATAGATATTAAAAATTTATCTGATATAACGTTATTTGCCTTTTTCATATCAGTTATATTATTGCCAATAATCTTAGCCATACTTACTATTTTATAAACTATAAAAGTATAAATGATTGATAATACGATATATAAAAATACTTCTTTATAACCACTTAAAGCTAGAAAAATCATCGCCAATAGACAAATAATAAAAGCTACTATCTCTATGGAGTTTTGTTTCATACCAAATCTAGCTTTAAGCGAAATAAATTCTGCCCTAATATAAAATATTGAAATAAACAATAATATATAATTAGCTATCACCATATAAGTTAAAGGCGTTTTAAAAATATTTATCTCACCATAAACAGTTGCTATCATACTTAGACTTATTAAAAAAATTAGACATCTAATAAACGTCAAAATATAAACGTATTTTAAATATTTTGACTGCTCTTTAAGTGCCCTTAATGAAACTATAGCAACTATAAAAACTACAATAAAAACTGCGATAGTAATATTTATATTTTGTATTAAAATACCAGTCAAAGAAATAGTTAAAATAGCTCTTTGCAATAATTTAGAATAGTTAGTATTTTCTTTTCTAGATTTCAAATAAAATTCATTTATTTGTTCATCGGCTAATTCATTATCACAGACATTATTTTCTTTATCAGAAAAATACATATCATATATCTCTTTATCATTCATAACATCTCCAAAAACAATAAACTACTTAAAAAGCTCTTTCCTAAAATATAATCATTATAAAAATAATTATAATTAGAAAAGAGCTTTTTTCAATAGTTTATCAAAAATATAACATATAATTAATATACTTTTAATACATACTATTATTGCATATTAATTATTCCTTTATAAAATTGTAACGTTTGTTGTGTATTTTCTACAAATCCAGTCAACTGGTTAATAATTTCTTCTTTATTTTCGAAGTCTTTATCTTCTTTTATATGTTTAATTAAATCAGCTATTATATTTTCTACAGCTTTACTACCTATTATGTTTTTAGAAACATTATCTATCACCTTTTCTCCAAACTTCTTAATAACTTCTTCTTTATCGTTAGTTGGATTAAAATCATAAATATTTTCTGTATCAATTATAGGCTTAACTTCTACTTCATCACCTATAGCAGTATATGTTACTTCTGATTTAGCAATAGTCATAGGAGAATTAACTTCACTAATAACTTTTCTTACGTACTTTTTATTATCTAAATATACAGTATAAGTTATATTAGTATTTTTAAAATCTAAATACTGTGCCTGTTCTTCAGGCATATCTTTTTTTCTTTCTTCCAAACTTTTCATAATATCAAAATCTTCTTTTTCAAGATCTTCTTTAAATTCTTTCATAAACTTATCGTATGATTTTTTAGCATCTTCTTCACTAATACCAAAAATTTCATAGTGTTTATTTCCGATAAAGTGATTATAAAGCTCGTCTGCCTTACCATATATATAATCTTGGCTTTCTTTATCTTCTTTGAATACTTTTGCATACTCTCCTAGTAATTTTATAAGTTCTTCATAAGTAAATTCAAACTTATATCCAGTAGTTTGTACTTCTTTATTTTCACCTAACTGTATTTTTTCTTTACCTAATTTTTCAATTCTTATATTATCAAAAAATTCTTTAGAAGTCTTCATATACTTGAGCATAGATGAAGATGGCATTTTACTTTTTGTAAGTATATCTACATAACCTTTAATATCATATTTTACTTCTTTATTTTCATTTTCAAATACATCAGCAATATTAGTTTTAAATGATTTATCTAACAACTGAGGTACTCCTAAAGTTAGTTGTTCAAAATCAGTAGCAGTTTTTATGGATAACAACTCATCTTCATCATATCTATATGATAAAGTGCTATTTAAACCAAAATCTTCTCTTTTAGGGTCCATAACAACTTTACTTTTAACCATATAATTAAATTTTTTCATCAAAGTAGGTACTATATTTTTAAGTAAATCTATATACGCAGAATTTTCTTCAGCTTTTGACTCACTTTTTGCTTGATTTGCTACTGTTTCAAAAAACTTGTCTGTATATACAAAGCTCGATTTTGCCTCAACTTCTACTACATTCATCTCATCTACGTGTTTAAATATTTGTATAATAGGATTTTTCGATTCAATATACTTATTAACACCCGCATAACCAACTACACCTAACCCCGCTACTAAAACTACAATCGCTGCAATAATTCCTATTTTTTTCATTTTTCCTCCTCATAATTATAATGTAAATTATCTTTTCCATACAGTATGTCTATATGTAAAATCTTCATAATCTAATAAAATATCTTCTAATACTTTTTTAAATCCTAATTTCTCATAATCAACATATTGTATGTCGCCTCCAAAATCTTTATTTATTATAGTGATATAAAGAGTATTACAATACTTTATAAGTTGCTCGTATATCTCACCACCACCACATACATAAATACTATCGTCATTTATATCTATATGACTTAACAAATCATCTATACTATTGTAGACTATAGCTCCATCTACTTTGTAATCTTTTTGAGTAGTAATTACTATGTTTTTTCTATTAGGTAAAGGTTTAGAATTCGGAAAAGACTCAAGCGTCTTTCGCCCTACTATTATAGTATTACCTATAGTCTTTCGCTTAAAAAAGCTCATATCTTCAGGAATTTTTACTAAAAGTTCACTCCCTTTACCTATCATATTTTTGCTATCAACACTTAGTATTTGGTTCATCTAATCTCCTAAATAGCTATTTCTATATTTTTTATTTGCTCGCCATGTTTATAATCAATCATCTCAAAATCATCTACTTTAAAATCGTAGAAATCTTTGACTTTATCATTTATTTTAAGCTTTGGTGCTGCGTAGCCTTTTCTACTTATTAACTTCTCTATAAGCGGTATATGTCTATCATAAATATGAGCATCTGCTATTACGTGAACTAGCTCACCTGCTTCAAGCCCTGATGAAATAGCAAACATATGAACTAATATAGCGTACTGAACCACGTTCCAGTTATTAGCAGCTAACACGTCATTTGAACGCTGATTAAGCACAGCATTTAGCTTATTGCCAGTTACATTAAAAGTTACAGAATAAGCACAAGGATACAAATTCATCTCACTTAAATCGCTATGAACGTAAATATTCGTCATTATTCTTCTCGAATACTTATTGTTTTTTAAATCGTAAAGCACTCTATCTACTTGGTCGAATTTACCTTCTTTATAATCATGTTTTATACCGAGTTGATAACCATATGCCTTGCCGATACTACCGTCCTCATCTGCCCAACTATCCCAAATATGAGAATTAAGGTCATTTATATTGTTAGACTTTTTTTGCCATATCCAAAGTATTTCATCTATCGCTTTTTTATAATAAGTCTTTCTAAGAGTAAGTATCGGAAATTCTTTACTTAGGTCATATCTATTTACAACACCAAACCTCTTTATAGTATGTGCTGGCGTACCATCTTTCCAATGCGGTCTAACTTTTTCACCTTCAGAACTGTATCCATTTTTCAAAATATCTTGACACATATTTATAAATATTTCATCTGCCCTACTCATTTTAACTCCAATCTATAACCTCTCTACCTTTAATACTTAAATAATCGTTAGTTCTACTAAATGGCTTAGATGAAAAAAATCCTCTATAAGCCGAAAGTGGCGATGGGTGTACACTCTCTATTATCAAATGCTTATTTTCGTCTATTATACTTTTAAGTTTTCTAGCATCACTGCCCCATAAAATAAACACTATATTTTCATAGCTTTCACTAATCCTTTTTATAACTTCAAAAGTAAAGTTCTCCCAACCTATACCACTGTGAGATTTACTCTTTCCTTTATCTACTGTAAGCACTCGGTTTATTAAAAATACACCTTGCTCAGCCCAGCTCGTCAAATCACCATCATCTCTTTTAATGCCCAAATCATCTTCTAGCTCTCTATATATGTTTTTTAACGATGGTGGCAACTTATCTATATTTACAGAAAAAGCAAGACCATTCGCCTCACTTTCCCCTATATAAGGGTCTTGCCCAACTATTACAACCTTTATATCGTCTGGTTTCGTAAGATAAAACGCTCTATAAATATTTTGTTTAGGTGGATAAACTATACCTCTACTATACCTAAGTTCGACCTCTTGTTCTAATTTTTCAAAAAAATCGCTTTCATACAAGCCGCCTAAAAACTTATCCCAGTACTTATCTATTTTATACATATTATTTTTCAAGTTCTTGTTTTAAACTTTCAAGTCCACTCTTAATTCTTTTAACAGTTTCATCTTTCCCTATAATTTCAGCAATATCAAAAGCTCCACAAGGCGTGCTAGGTTTACCAGATAAAATCGTCCTAAGCGGCCATAAAACTTGACCATTTTTGAGTGAATTTTCCTTTACAAATGCCATTACTTCATCATGAAGTAAACTGAAATCTTCTAAACTTTCTATTACTGGTAACAACTTAGTCAAATAATCATATGCTTTATGCTTATCGCTCTTCATTCTTTTATGAAAATAAAGCTCAGAAGAAAATTCTCCTACACTTTCAAAGAAATCTATCATGCTAGGTATTTCTTTAAAAGTTTCTATTCTTTCTTTAGTTAAAAGCGCAATTCTTTTAACGTCAAGACTTTCATTTTTTATAATCTCTTTTACATAAGGTAGAGCTTTAATCAAAAAGTCTTGTTCCGACATATTTTTAATATACTGCGAATTCAGCCAACGAAGTTTACCCATATCAAAAACGGCTGGCGACTTTTTAATCTGCTTGTAATCAAATATTTTCACAAGCTCTTCAAGTGAAAATACTTCTTCATTGCTATCTGGACTCCAACCTAAAAGCGCTATGAAGTTTACTATACATTCATTCAAAAATCCCTCATCTACTAAATCTTCAAATGATGAATGTCCACTTCTTTTAGAAAGCTTTTTATGATTTTCATCAGTTATTAAAGGAACGTGTACGTACGTAGGCACTTCCCAACCAAAAGCCTCATAAAGTCTATTGTACTTAGGAGAAGAAGAAAGATACTCATTTCCTCTAACTACATGACTAATCTCCATTAAATGGTCGTCTATAACGTTAGCAAAATTATAAGTAGGATAACCATCAGCCTTTATAAGAACCATATCATCAAGCTCTTTATTATCTACAGTAATATCACCAAAAATGACATCGCTAAAAGTCGTACTTCCAGTAGTAGGATTATTCTGTCTTATTACATATGGCTTACCCTGTGCTAGATTACTCTCAATCTCTTCTTTAGATAGATGAGTACAGTGCTTATCGTACTTGGCATTCTCTTCGCCCTCTTTTAAGCTATCAAGTCGCTCTTTAGAACAAAAACAATAATACGCCTCACCTTTATCCACAAGCTCCTTAGCATAATCTAAATAAAGTCCACTTGCAACTCTCTCACTTTGCACATAAGGGCCAAATCCTTTATCTTTATCAGGCCCCTCATCATGAACAAGACCAGTCTTTTCCAAAGTTCTATAAATAATATCTACCGCACCCTCTACAAGTCTTTCTCTATCTGTGTCTTCAATTCTAAGCAAAAAATCACCATCTTCGTGCTTAGCAATCAAATATGCATAAAGGGCAGTTCTCAAATTTCCAACGTGCATTCTCCCAGTCGGACTAGGTGCAAATCTAGTTCTAATTTTACTCATAACAAATCCTTACTTTTTTTATTTTTTAATCAAATGTATTTTAACATAAATATCAAATTAAATAAACAAATTAAGCTATTATTAATAATTAACTATTAGTTTTTTAAGAATTAAACAACATAAAGCTATTAATCGTAACAATTAATTAATATATTTTATTTTAAATAGAAAAGTTATTCACTAAAACTTCCCATCAAAAAAGTTGCTCACCTATATCATATATTATATCACCATCACACCATATATTTATAATTAGACTAAAATATCCCTCATCAGTACGTAATAAAGCTTCATATATAGCACTGTAATAAGAATATGCTTCTGAAACTATTTCTATTTCATAGTTGCTGTACTTATTTAGAAAAGAATTAAGCGTATACTTCCCACCATGAAACAAACCCTCATCAGAACAATAAAAATCACGATTAAACACATAAATATTGCAATCTATTTCATAGTTTATCCTAGTAAATTTAACAGTTGCCTCATATCCATGTTCTTTATCTTCTTCATAAGTATAAACACAATGCAACCTAAACTTAATTTCATCATCACTAAACTCTATTTTGTTTATTATAGAGTCATGAAGTGAATACTTTATATTAGACTTCCTATATAACTTTATTTCCATAACAAATATCCCTCTATTTTTTAATAAACTAATAAAATAACTATAAAAAATTTTATCACAAATAACTACAAAAAGAAAAGTGTCTTTATATAATAACAAACTTAACAATTATGAAAAAATGTAGTGTTTTTAATATTTTTAG
>PDWI01003323.1_pt1 | contig 32985 bp, 30 predicted proteins | sample 1430891 | NCBI WGS metagenome assembly PDWI01 (sample SAMN01162508, study PRJNA174530) | Oral metagenome, whole genome shotgun sequencing project. | biome: Marine environment; feature: Marine mammal; material: Swab sample of the gingival sulcus; isolation source: swab sample of gingival sulcus... | reverse complement strand
CATTTTTTATGCTCTATTTTTCATACTCTTTTTTAGTCAAATATTTTTCCTAAAAATTCTTATTTTTCTATTGACTTTTCATAGTTGGTCTCCTTTAAAAACTTTTATTAAATTTATTCTAACATAGTTTTGCAAAGTTGAGAATTTTTTTGTATAATTAGGTATTAAGAAAGTATAAAGAATGCATATAGAATTTGGAGGATTATATGGCTTATTATTATGAAGAAGTATCTCGTACATTTAATGAATATTTATTGGTTCCTGGATATTCATCAAAGGAATGTATACCAACAAACGTTTCATTAAAAACACCTCTTGTAAAATTTAATAAAGGGGAAAAAAGTAAAATTGAGATGAACATACCTATGACTTCAGCTATAATGCAGTCGGTTTCAGGAGAAAAACTTGCGGTTGCACTTGCAAGAGAAGGTGGGGTAGCATTTATTTATGGTTCTCAATCAATAGAGGATGAGGCGAAAATGGTATCATGGGCAAAGAATTACAAAGCGGGATTTGTATTAAGTGATTCTAATATCAGTCCAGAAGCTACATTAAAAGATATAATAGATTTAAAGAAAAAAACTAAGCATTCAACTGTTGCGGTAACAGATAATGGAAAAAGTGATGGAAAGTTGCTTGGTGTGGTTACAAGTCGTGATTATAGACTTAGTAGAATGAGCTTGGATGAAAAAGTTAAGGATTTTATGACGCCTTTTGAAAAACTTATAGTTGGGCATGAGGGTATTACTCTTAGTGAGGCAAATGATATTTTATGGGATAATAAACTTAACTCTGTTGCAATTATAGATGATGAACAAAGACTTAAATACTTTGTTTTTAGAAAGGATTATGCTGCACATAAAAAACACGTAAATGAATTACTTGACAGTGATAAGCGTTATATTGTTGGAGCTGGAATAAATACACGAGATTATAAAGAGCGTGTACCAGCACTTTTAGAAGCTGGGGCAGATGTTCTTTGTATAGATTCTTCGGAAGGATTTTCATACTGGCAAGAAGAAACATTAAGGTGGATTCGTGAGAAGTATGGTGATGATGTAAAGGTTGGTGCTGGTAATGTAGTTGATAAGGAGGGTTTTTTATTCCTTGCTGAGGCTGGAGCGGACTTTATTAAAGTAGGTATCGGCGGTGGTTCTATCTGCATAACTAGAGAAACAAAGGGTATTGGACGTGGACAAGCTACTTCGCTTATTGAAGTTAGTAAGGCTAGAGATGAATATTATGAGAAAACTGGAATTTATATTCCTATTTGTTCAGATGGAGGAATTGTTCAAGACCACCATATGACACTTGCGCTTGCTATGGGGGCAGATTTCCTAATGCTTGGAAGATATTTTGCTAGATTTGAAGAAAGTCCATCAAATAAGATATATAACAATGGAAACTATTATAAGGAATACTGGGGTGAAGGTTCGAATAGGGCTAGAAACTGGCAGAGGTACGACCTTGGTGGAGATGACAAACTATCATTCGAAGAGGGTGTTGACTCTTATGTACCGTATGCTGGTCATTTGAAAGATAATGTAAAATTATCACTTAGCAAGGTTAAATCGACTATGTGTAACTGTGGTTCACTTAGTATTGCGGAATTTAGAGAAAAGGCAAAAATTACTGTGGTATCTTCAACTAGTATAGTTGAGGGTGGCGCTCACGATGTAATATTAAAAGAGACTACCATTAATAGTAAGATGTAGTTTTTCAGTGGGAGGTTTTCTTGATAGTTGAAACTAGGGGCATAGTTCTTCAGGAAAGCCCTATTCGAGAAAAAGATAAGCGACTTCTTATATACACTAAAGATTTTGGTAAGATTGTTTGTTTTGCAAAAAATGTCAGAAAGAGAAATGTTGCTGTTGCTTCGGTTCTTAGTTACAGTGATCTTAGACTTTTTCAAAATAGAGATAGTTACCAGTTAATTGAGGGAACTGTTTTAAAGAGCTTTGAGCATGTGAAAGAGGATATCTTTAGTTTATCTTATGCTATGTATTTGCTAGAGTTTATATCGTATGTAGGAAAGGAAGAACTTGAAAATAAAAAACTCTTGAAGTTGCTTATTTATGGCATTAATGCTATTGAAAAAAATAAAATAAACTTAGATGTAATTAAGTCTGTTTTTGATTTGAAATTGTTGCAGATACTAGGGTTTGAACCTGATTTAAGTGCCTGTATACACTGTGGTTCCAATGAAAGAGTGTATTTCTCTGCTATAGACGGGGGAAGTATTTGTTCTATGTGCAAACATTCTAAAGATATGGTTTCGATTGATGAGGGATCATTGGCTGTTATGGAACATATTTTGAGACTTGATATAGAGGGTTTATTTTCGTTTGATTTAAAAGAAGGTGTGCGACAAAAATTTACAGATATTATAGATATTTATGTTAAAGTACATATAGATTATAAATTTAAAACCTTGGAGTTTTTGAAGTCAATATAAAGGAGTTTTAAAATGGGCGTTATTAGAGAAATATCAACAGAAATAAGTAAAACAGTTAAAGAATTGACAAAGGTTTCTTCTGAGTTAATTGAAAAGCAGAAGAGTCAAAATGAGCTTAGAGTATTAAAGAAAAACAAGCAGAAGGCTTATACTTCACTTGGTAAAAGGGTTTTTGCGCTTTGTGATGAAGGTAAGGAGCTTAATAAAGAGGAGCTGAATGATATAATTGTTCAGATAAAAAATATAAATGAAGTAATTAAGAATGTAAGGCTTGAAATGGACGAGAGGGAAAAACAAGCGAAAAAGGAAAAAGAAGTAGCTGAATTTGAGTATGAGGCTAGCGAGGTAAAAGCTTGTGATGATGTAAAAGATGCAGAAGAAGGACTTGAAGACGTTATACATTGACAATTAATTGTTTAATATATATAATAAAAGTGATATTAAAAAGTGATTATATGATTTTTTTGGGGGTATTATGCAAAAAAATATATCTACGGCGACAATTAAAAGATTGCCGAAATACTATCGTTATTTAAATGATTTGTTGGCAAAGGGAATAGATAGAATTTCGTCTAAAAGATTGAGTGAACTTATGGGTTTTACAGCATCTAAAATAAGACAAGACTTAAATAGTTTTGGATGTTTTGGTCAACAGGGATATGGATATAATGTAGAGTATTTAATGACAGAGATAGGTAAATTACTTGGTCTAGATAGAGAATATAATGCTGTTATAATTGGACTTGGGAACATGGGTCAAGCTATTGCTAATTACGATAGTTTTCAGCAAACTGGATTTAATATTATAGGTTTGTTTGATACTAATCCTAAGTTGATGGGTGTTTCAGTAAGAGGTAATGAGATTCTAGATATTGCAGACCTTAAAGATTTTGTGGCTGAAAATAGAGTGGACATAGCTATAGTGTGCGTTCCTAAAAATAAGGCTGTAGCAATAGCTGATGAAGTTATTAAACTCGGAATAAAAGGAATTTGGAATTATGCACCAGTAGACCTTGAAATTAAACATAAAGATGTTGTAGTCGAGAATGTTCATTTGTCAGAAAGTTTGATGACACTATCTTATAGAATTACACATAAGGGATAAGAAAATTGATTATAAATATCGGAAATGATATTATAGAAATCGAAAGATTTGAAAAAATACATATAAATAAGTTTATTGAGAGGTATTTTACAGAGGATGAAATATCTCTTTTTAAGAGCAGAAAAAATAATCGCAAGGTTGTTGCGGGTAATTTTGCTGTCAAAGAAGCGCTTTCTAAGTGTCTTGGAACTGGAATTAGAGGTTTTAGCTTAAAGGATATAGAGGTTCTTAGAGATGATTTGGGCAAGCCTTATGTAAATGTTTATGGAAAGTGTTATGAGCTTGCTAAGAGTTTGGGGATTGATGTTTGGCACGTTAGTATAAGTAATACGGAAAAGTATGTTAGTGCAGTGGTAATAGGTGAAAAGCTTGGATAAATATTATAGAACGTTTCTAGAGATAGATTTAGAAAAATTAAAAAATAATTATAATCGCTTAGGTTCTTTATTGGAAAAAGATACGATATTAGCTCCAGTAGTAAAGGCGGACGCTTATGGCTATGGTAGTATTCCTGTTGCGAAGGCTTTGTATGAAGTAGGAGCTCGTTTTTTTATAGTAGCAACTGTTAACGAGGCAGTTGAATTAAGGGAGGCAGGTATTCAGGGAGAAATATTGGTTCTTGGCTATGTTCATGATAGTATGTATCATCTTCTTTATGAATATGACCTAACAATCACCCTCTTGTATAGAGAACAAATTAAATTAATTGAATATTCTGACAATTTATACAAAAAGCAACTTAACGTACACATTAATTTGGATACGGGGATGAAAAGATTTGGCTTTGAGTGTACTGATGAAAATTTAGAATTATTTAATGATATGGCTGAAAAATCCAGTTTAAATATAAGGGGTATTTACACTCACTTTGCTACTGCAGATGAAGAAGATAGGTCAGGGGTAGACTCTCAGACTAAACTGTTTGAGGAGTTCTTATCCAAACTAAAATTTGAAAATATTTTAGTGCATATGGCAAATTCAGCTGCGCTTTTATCTTTGCCTAAGACTTATAAAAGCCTTGTTAGAGGAGGTATTAGTCTTTATGGATTGTATCCATCTAAAATCGTTTTTAGGGATGATTTGAAGCTTGAGAGAGTACTTTCTTGGTATAGTCATATAGTTTCTGTAAGAAAATTAGAAGTAGGTGAGGGAGTTTCTTATGGATGGACTTTTGTTGCTAAAGAGGATATGAAGATAGCGACTGTAAGTGTGGGGTATGCTGATGGGTATTCTCGGAAGTTTTCTGATAAGGCATATGTTATTTTAGCTGGTAAGAAGTGTAGGGTTATTGGTAAAATTTGCATGGACTTGATGTTGATAGATGTAAGTGGTTTAGATGTAAGGGTTGATGATTTAGTAACTCTTATAGGTGTAGGAACTGATGAGGAAATTACAATAGATGATTTAGCTAGTTTAAGCGGTACTATTAATTATGAGGTATCGTGTAATATATCAAAAAGAGTTAAAAGATTGTATAAGTAATAATTATTTAGACTCCTAAATTTTTTTAGGAGTTTTTTGTATGCTGATTTATATTTAAAATATTATTTTAAGGTAGTATTGCGTAAAATATTGGATTGATATAAAATATTTACTAATATATACATTTTTTTATAAAATTATATGATAGATATATGAATAAGGGATAAAAATAAACCGATATAATAGTTAGCGTATTATATTGTTTTTATGTATTCTTATATTAATTTATAATGCTTTATGAGGGGTTAATTAACTTATGTTTGTTAGGGTAAAAAGTTTTACTAATTACATAATTTCGTTTGGACTTTGTATTTTATTTTTTATTGCTTCCTTTTTGAAAGTTTCAGCAGAGACTAGCAAAGACTTGGACAAAAAGGCCAGTATAAAAATTGAGTATCTAAAGGGCAAGCCTGCAGAGGGAGTAGAGTTCAAAATATATAAGATAGCAGATTTGAGTGGTGACTCAGATTACATTTTCGCAGATTTATTTAAACTTTATGAGAAACATTTAAGCTTTGAAAATGAAGATGACTTAGATAAATGTGCAAGTGTTTTTGCCATGTATGTTAAAAGGGATGGTTTAGAGGCTGATAGGGTTGAAAGTTTGGACAGAAATAATGTAGTTAGCTTCGAAGGTTTAGATTTAGGGGTTTATTTAATTACTGCGGATAAGATAGGAATAGGTAAAAGAATTTATAGGCACAAGCCTTTTATAGTAAGGGTTCCTAAGTTTGCGAAAGATACTTGGATTTATGATTTATATGAATATGCTAATTATACTTATACTGAAATAGCCCCTAATGAAAGTATTTATAGAAAAGCGTTAATTGTCTGGGAGGATAGTGGCTTTGAAAGTGATAGACCTAAGAATGTAGAAGTTCAAGTTTTGCGTGATGGTGATTTATATTCATGTATTAGTTTGAATGAAGAAAATAATTGGCGTTATAGTGCTGGGCCTTTTTCGAGTTTTCATGAATGGGAGATAATACAAAAGGATGTGCCGGATGGGTATGTTTCAAGTGTGAAACGTATTGGTAGAACCTTTGTTATTAAAAATAAATATGTTTTAACTGATAAATGTGATGTAAGGAATTCTGCTGTTAAAGATGAGTTTAAGGCAAGTTTGGAATCAGATGAACTTTGTGGTGCATTATTACCTAAGATTGGTTTGCTTTGGTGGCCTGTGCCGATTCTGATATGTTCAGGGGTTGTCCTTTTTGCCTATGGTGTGATAAAGGATAATGGGAAATGTTAAGGTATATATTATGAGAAAATATAAATTTTTTAGATTAGTAGGACTTGTTTTGATTGTTATAGGACTTTTTCTAACTGGATATAATATTTTTCAAGAGAGTGCTGCAGTTGAAAGTTCTAAGTTTGTTTTGGATAAATTGAAAATGAGACAAAATAATGATGAGAATATTATTTTAAGAAAGTGTACTTTGAATGACTTTAATTCAGATGTAGTAGATAAAGAAATATATGTTCCTGACTATGTCATCAATCCTGATATGCATATGCCAAAAGCTGAAATATCGGGTTGTAACTATATAGGAACGATTGAGATTCCTAGTGAGGGTAAGGTGCTGCCTGTTAGTGGCGAATGTGATTTTTCTAAAATAAAGGAATGTCCGTGTGCTTATTCTGGCACAGCCTATTTGAATAATTTTATTATAGTAGCATGTAATTATAAAACTCATTTTGGAAGTATAGATAGACTTCCTTTTGGTGAAGTGATATCGTTTAGGGATTTAGATGGAAATTTCTTTAATTACAGCGTTGTGGAAAAGGAAAATATAAGTGGAGATATAGAAGAAATTAGTTCGGATAATTGGGATTTGACACTTATAACGAGTAGTATTGGTGGAAGGTCTGCTATGGTTGTAAGATGCGAGTAAAAAGGACCCAAGGGTCCTTTTTGAGGGGAGTATAAATAATTAATAAGGGTTGTCATATACGCTTGAAAGCGTTCAGATATATGACTACAATTATAATACTATATATGTATTAATAAATCAAGTATATTTGTATAAAAAATGCAAATGTTCTTATATAAATTTCAATCAAAAATTTATAAATGCTAACAAATTAAGAAAAATTTTGCAAAATCGCATTATGATAAGATAATTAATATATATTTATGATAAATAAAGCTATATTAATAAATATACTATCAAATTATATTAGTGTTCTGTTTTTGTGAAAGAATGAATTAATGATATAATTACCGCAACTGCTTTTTCCATTGATTCTACACAAACATATTCGTGTCTACCATGATAATTGTGTCCGCCTGTGAATATATTTGGGCATGGTAGTCCCATAAATGATAGAGCAGAGCCATCAGTTCCGCCCCTAACAGGTTTTATGATTTCTTTCACATCATTTTTATTCATTGCAACCTTTGCTCTAGTGATTAGGTGCATATGTTCTTTTATAACTTCTCCCATATTGTAATAACTATCCTTAGCTTCCACTTTTACAGAGCCTTTTCCATATCTTTTTTCTATAAATTTGGCTGTTTCTTTGAAGGTCTGCTTTTTCTTTTCAAACAGATCTCTGTCATGGTCTCTGATAATGTATTCAAGAACGGTCTTATCGACACTACCCTTAAAACTCATAAGATGATAAAATCCCTCATAGCCACTTGTGTATTGTGGTTTTTCATTTTCAGGAAGTAGTGACTGAAATTCCATAGCCATTTCTATCGAGTTAATCATTTGGTTTTTTGCTGAACCTGGGTGAACATTCCTTCCGTAAAAACTAATTTTAGCATTGTTGGCGTTAAAACTTTCATACTCTAGTTCTCCACATTCCCCACCGTCGATAGTGTAGGCAAAGCTTGCTCCGAATTTTTTAACATCAAAGTATTTAGCGCCTTGTCCTATTTCTTCGTCAGGAGTAAAGGCTATCATAATATCACCATGCTCTATTTCTGGGTGATTTATTAAGTGTTCAGCGGCAGTCATTATTTCTGCTATTCCCGCCTTGTCATCCGCTCCGAGTAGGGTTGTACCGTCGGTAACCACTAGAGTTTGTCCTATGTATTTGCTTAGGCTAGGAAAATCATTTGGTGAAAGGATTAAGTTATCGTCTTTGTTTAATAATATGTCGTTTCCATCGTAGTCTTCAATTATTCGTGGCTTTACATTTTCGCCTGATGCATCTGGAGAGGTATCCATGTGAGCGATAAAACCGATTGGTGAAATATCCCTATCTGTATTTGCAGGTATTTTGCTGTATACATAGCAATGCTCGTCGACTTCTGCTTCTAAACCTAGTTCTTTTAACTCTTTAACTAAGAATTTGGCTAAGTCAAATTGTCTCATTGAACTTGGAAAAGTATCTGATGTTGGGTCGCTAGTTGTGTGTATTTTTGCATAGTTTAAAAATCTTTCTAAAACTGTCATCGTGTTCTCCTCGTTTTTTATTTTAACTGTTACATTTTATCATAAAAAATGATAAAATAGGTATAAAAATTATTGTTTAGGAGTAATACATTAATGAAAAATATTAAGGCTGTGTTTATTAGGCATGGCTTATCAACTTATAATGACGAGGGTCGTATAGCAGGTAGGGTAGATGTACCTTTATCTGAAACTGGAATAAAAAGGTTAAAAGAAATAAAAAGAGAGGTAGTATTTCCGACTACGGAACTTTATTACTGCACACCTTTAAAGAGAACTAGACAGACTGCAGAAATTCTTTTTGGGGGTGGAAGTAAATTTGTGGAAAGACCTGAATTTATGGAGATGATGTTCGGTGATGTGGATGGTATCTTGTATGAAGAAATTAATCTTGGTCAGCTTTTTAGAGACTGGTATGATGGTATTGATAGGGATAATGTAGAACGCATTAAAGACTTTGAAAATAGGATAAATACAGCCATAGAGGGTCTTATAAAAGAGGTTAGTGATAAGGGGGTGGCTTCATTTACTTTAATCAGTCATAGTTGTGTGATGAGGAATATAAAGCACTACTTTGAGCCTATGGGAAGAGATGAATTTTTAAAGTTTAGAACTATAAATGGTAAAGGCTTTGTTGTGGATGTTGAATATGATGAGGAAAGAGATTTGATTGTAGATTCGCATATTAAATATTTGTAATTGGAGGATATAAAGTGCAAAGTGAGATTAGAATGCGAAAAGCAATATTACTTTTATTTTTATTGATTAATTTATTGAATGTTCCTATGTTTTTTATGTACTATAAGAGTGTTGGATACTGGGGAATACTTAACATAGCAAGTGGAGTTTTTATGTCTCTTATGATTGCTTTGGTTATTACAGATAAAATATTAGAAATGTTTTTAACCACTGTTATGGACTATAAGGTGTATAGGATAAACAGATATTTTACGATTATGCTATATGTAGTTTTTATAGTAGCAATAGTTTTAGATATTTTTTATGTTTATAATTTTGTTTTTATGCCTAATGGAAATGTTGTCAATGGCTATAATCAACAATATATTATTTTTATTGCCTTAATTTCAGTCTTTGTAGTGTCTTCGAAAAATTATTATATTAGTGATAGCCATACTATACTGAAGCTTAATAATAGGCTTATGAAAGTTCCAAATTCGGATATTTTTGTACGAGATAAGAATCCTAGTAGGATATCATCAAAGATGACTACTCTTGAGTTAATGGCTGGCGGTGAAATAGCGTATATAGAAGTTTTGAATGAAGTTCTGGAAGAAGTGCAATCGAAGTTATCATAATCATAAATAAAAAAGTTTCTTCGTTGAGAGAGGTGAGTAAAGTCGTAATTTTAGGCTCGGCTTTACTTCGAGTATTGCCCGCTATGCGGTGAAAACTGTTTAGATTCTCACAATAAGTTTTCTAAAATTTTTATACCTCTACTTTCTGTGTGTGCTAAACAGTTTTCTGAAAAAGTATTACGAACTAAAGAAATAAGCGAAACAGTTATGCCGGCAGTGGCATTTTCACACTTATTTTTAAACTATGGAAATCCGAAGTGCCCGAGGGTATGGATAAGTATATTTGTCTTATAGATTTTATGAATATAATCACTTCGGATTTCTGCATAATAAATATACGTAAACCAAAAAACTAAGCACCCCCTATTATATAAAAGGAATTATGACAGGGGGTGCTTAGTTTATTTTTTTAAGTATTGAGTTTTTATTTTGTTGCTATCGCTTCAATCTCGATAAGGGCATCTTTTGGAAGTCTTGCAACTTCTACAGCACTTCTTGCTGGATATGGCTTTTCAAAGAATTCCGCATAAACGCCATTCATCGCTACGAAATTGTTTATATCGCTAAGGAAAACAGTAGTTTTAACTACGTCGTTCATACTTAGTCCTTGTTCTTCTAAGATAGCTTTAACGTTTTCTAGTGAAATTCTAGTTTGCTCCTCTATTGTTTCAGGCATCACACCATCTCTAAGTGGAAGTTGTCCTGAAGTAAATACAAAAGGTGTTGTTTCAACTCCTTGTGAGTATGGGCCGATTGCGCCTGGGGCATTTTTTGTTATCACTTCTTTCTTCATTGTATTTCCTTTCACGAACTTTGCTAAATGCGCACTTTTCACTTCACCGACACAAGCTCCTTGCTCAAGTATGTACTTGGTGTCGGAAAGACGTCCGAGCTCGAGCGAAGCGAGAGACTTTTGCGAAGCAAAAGCACTGACCACTAGTACTGTCCATTCGCAGGTCGGTGTCGCTTCAGCAAAAATCATCGCATTTATCCAAGTTCTCGTTATTTTTATCTTTAGATTGTAACATATTTATAGTATTTCGTCATATACTAATCGTTTAAGAGTACGATTTAAGCTCTGCGAAACTAATTTTATTTATCGTAGTCTACTAATTCTTAACCGATTCCGCCGTAAAGTAATCCTAGAATGTAAACTACTACTGTAATTCCACAGAATACATACTTACCAAAGAATTTAAACCATGCTCCAACCTTGTTTGGTCTACCAAGTGAAACTTGTTCTTCGGCTTCAGGGAATCCAAGTACCCAGAAGAATGTAAAGCCTGCAAGAAGAGCTCCTAGTGGAAGTGCATAAATGCTTACAAAGTCCATCCATCCACCTAGTGCATCACCTTCAAGAAACACACCAACAGCTACTGCTATTACAGCTACAATACCTATACTAACAGGTCTTGAAAGACCGTATTTGCTTTGTAGACCTTCTACTGGAGATTCGAACAAGTTCATAAGGGAAGTAACTCCTGCAAAAAGTACTGCTATAAAGAATATTGAAGCGAATAATCCACCAGCTGGCATTGATTTGAATACCTCTGGCATAGTTATAAACATTAGTGGAGGACCTGCGCTTGGCTCGATGCCGAATGCAAATACAGCTGGGATTATAACTAGGGCTGCAAGCATAGCTGCTATTGTATCAAAGATTGCTACATAAACAGCACTGCTAACTATGTTTTCGTCATCACTTAAATAGCTACCGTATACCAAAGTACCACATCCAGCTAGTGAAAGTGAGAAGAATGCTTGTCCAAGTGCATAAATCCAAGTATCGGCTTTTCCGAGTAGTGACCAATCTGGTTTAAATAGGTAAGCATAACCTTTAACAGCGTCTCCACCTAATATTGCTACCCTTATTGCTAGTGCTATGAATAATACGAAGAATAAAGGCATAAGAACCTTGTTTATTTTTTCGATACCATCACCAACACCAAATAACATAATTGCAAATACTATTACAAGCCCTAACAAGTGCCATGGAATAGAGCCGAAGTTTCCTGCGATTGCTCCAAAGTAAGCGCCTGAGTTCTTAGAAGAAGTAACAGCGCCAGTTATAGCACCAACTGTGAATCTAAGAATCCATCCGACGACAACTGCGTATCCAATGGCTAATGCAAGTGAAGCTAGAGTGGGAATAAGACCTGCTATTCCGCCAGCTTTAAACCCTTTTTTATCAAATGCTTTTTTATAAGCTCCTAGCGGACCAGTTTTCATAGCACGCCCAAGTGCCATTTCACCGATAACACCAGTAAAACCAATTAGTAGTACGAATAATAAGTAAGGAATTAAGAATGCTGCACCACCAAATTGGCCAACACGGTAAGGGAATAACCAAATATTGCCCATTCCAACTGCAGAACCTACGCAGGCAAGAATAAAACCGAATTTAGATTTGAATTGATCTCTACCTGTAGTTTGCTGTTTGTTCATATTTCCTCCTTAATTGTTTATTTTAATGGTTCAAGATAAGCTTGGAAGTGACGAAGTATTTCTGGCTCCCAAACTATTTTATATCCTTTAACTGAAGCGGCTCTTTCTTTAATAGCGATAAGAGCATCTGCACACACGTCCATATGAGCTTGAGTATAAACTCTACGAGGAACTGCGAAACGAGTAAATTCGAAGTTTGCCTCTAGTTGTTTTCTTGTATCAGGGTCGTTTCCTAACATGTAAGAACCTATATCACAAGTTCTGATTCCAGCTTCTATGTAAAGCTCAATAGCAAGAGTTTGTCCTGGAAACTCATAATAAGGAATGTGTGGGAACATTGCCTTGGCATCAACGAATACACCGTGTCCACCAACAGGTGATTGATAAGCGATTCCAGCATCATCAAGTCTGCTAGTTAAGTATTCTAATTGACCAATTCTATATTTTAAGTAACTTTCTTCAATACCTTCATAAAGACCAATAGCAAGAGCTTCAAGATCACGTCCTGAAAGTCCACCATAAGTTATGAAACCTTCGAAAGAAATACATCTACCTTTGATAGCTGCAACTAATTCTTTTTTAGCTTCAGCATCTTTAACACCAATTAAACCGCCCATGTTTACGATTGTATCTTTTTTAGCGCTCATAGTGAAAGTATCACCATAGCTGAACATTTCCCTGACTATTTCTTTAATTGATGAATTTTTGAATTCTTCTTCTCTTTGTTTAACGAAGTAAGCATTTTCAGCATATCTAGCTGCGTCTATGTTTAAGTGAACACCATATTTTTTACATAGAGCAGATACTTCTCTCATGTTTTGAACTGAAACAGGTTGTCCACCAGCTGAGTTATTGGTAATAGTCATAACTACCATTTTAACTCTATCGCCATGCTCTTTGAGTAAGCTTTCTAATCTTTCTACGTCCATGTTTCCTTTGAAAGGAGCCTTTTCCATAGGTTTTTTAGCAATAGGTACTACACAGTCGATAGCTCTTGCACCTGAAAGTTCAACGTGAGCTCTTGTAGTATCGAAGAACATATTTGAAATAGCTAAGTCACCTTCGCCAAGAATGATTGGAAATAGAACTTTCTCGCCAGCACGTCCTTGGTGAACAGGTTGGAAGAAGTCGTATCCGAAGATATCTTTAGCAGCGTCTAAAAGTTTGAAATAACTTTGTCCACCTGCATAAGCTTCGTCTCCTCGCATAACGCCAGCCCATTGCTCGTGGCTCATTGCATTAGTTCCGCTATCAGTAAGTAAGTCAATGTAAACATCTTCACTTCTTAAGTAGAATAGGTTGTAATTAGCTTCTTTAATTTTTTGCTCTCTTTCTTTTCTAGTGAGCATTTTGATAGTTTCAACCATTTTAATTCTAAATGGTTCTGCAGTATACTTAATAGCCATAGTTACCTCCTTAATAAAAAATTATTATCCTAATATCAATATTATAAAATTTAATTATTAAATTGTCAATAATAATATGCAAAATTAACAAAAAATACTTTTTATAATAAAAAATTATCATAAAAGGACTTTAATATAATAAAAAATAATTATTTATATAAAAATTAGTGCATTTTAGTATAAATTTTTGAAAACCGATGTGCCCGTTAGTATAGACTGATAATATTAGTCTTATTGGTGAAATAGGAATAAGCACATCGGTTTTGGTTAGGTTTTGAAATCCGATGTGCCCGTTAGCGTATGCTGATAATATTGGTCTTATTGGTGAAATAGGAATAGGCACATCGGATTTCATTGATTTATTTAGATAACAGAAATCCGATATTATCGCCACAAAAAAGGAAAGGCAACGAGAATCGCAATCGAGCCTAATGTGAATATCGGATTTCGGAGTTTTCAGTGATTTATTTAGATAACGGAAATCCGATATTATCGCCACAGAAAAGAAAAGGCTGCTAGAATCGCAATCGAGCTTAATGCGAATATCGGATTTCCTTAATTGCAAGCTTCACTCTTCTTCGCTATTTAAGCTAGGTTTTGCTTTCTTAGATCGTCTACTCTTTATTATTTTAATAATAATAAGTCCAATTAAAAGTAGAGTAAAAACTATTCCTGCAATCATTATTTTGTTTAGTTTGAATTGTTCTAATATTAGTATTTTCCCTGTTTTTTCACCTTTGAATTTCGCATAATTTCCATCGATTTCATAATCAATTTTTTTAGCTTCACCATCTATAATAATTTTGATTATTTCATTTTCATTGAGTCTAACTCTTATAGTGTAACCTTCTGGGTTGAGTTCATTTTTGGAATTTATACTGTATTCATATGCTCGTTGTGAGATTGCTTTTTCGCTTTTATCATTAAAGTTAAATTCATTAACCTGCATGCAGTCATTAGGGAAGAATCGTCCTTCTGCTAAAAATAGCGGCACCTTTTCATCGGTGGATATGCTAGTTATCCAAGGCTTGTATTCTAAATTAACATCAACCGAGCGTGTTATATTAGTCTTTTGAAAATCAGACCACTCACTGTAAGTTTGCATATCATAAAAGGCATCTGGTATTTCTGAAGCTTTTATATCACCACCATAGGCTACCTTAACATTTTTCACAAGCGAATTACCATCATAAAACCTGACAAATAGGGTATTGTAATATTGAGGAATGTTATCTCTAGCGATGAAGTTCACATAATCAAGGGGAGTTGCCTTATTTTCGTAGCTTATTCCATCTATGCCACCGATATTTTCATAGACAAAGAAGTTAGAGTCAATCAATGCTTCTTTATCCATATCAACTTCTCCAGCAATGGCACCGATTTTTTCGCCACTAAAGTCAATTCTAACCATAGAATTATTAAATGAAAGATTTTTGGCATGTCCCGCAATACCGCCGATATAGCTTTTTCCATTTAGGTCACATAAAACATTTGAATTGAGTATATCACCATTTGAGTATCCACTTATACCGCCAAGATAATTTATTCCGTCGATGTTTCCTTTGTTTGTGCAATCGAAAATTACTCCAGTGTTAGCTTTGCCGACAATACCACCTGCATAGTCAGTTTTTGTTTTTATGCTTGCATTATTATTACTCTTATAAATTATTGCTCTAAGTATTGCGGTCGTATCAGTTAGTAGGCTGTTTTCAGAAAAAAAGTCTTTTTCTGGGTTGTTACCTAGTTCAAAAGAAACAGTGCCACTTATACCTCCTACATCACTATCACCTGTTATAATACCATCATTTTGGCAAAAGGCAATGGTTCCATTTTGTTTTAATTCACCATTATAATCAAATACATTTTCATATTCGTATTCAGGTTTTGTTGTTATCTTTGAGCTTATGTCAGAAATGTTTTTGAAAATTTTATTAATTTTTCTTAAACTATCATGTATCTTTGAATTGTTTATTTTTGAGTCGTCCATTAATGAATTTAGCTCTTCGTTTATAGTTATCGCATCCTTATATATATCATCATATACATTGTCTAGACTTTTATTCGCATAGTAAAACTCTTTTTTCGATAATCTTTCTAACTCAGATATTTCTTTGTTGATTATTTTCAAATTATCGTTTATTAGTTTGCTTAGACTTTTGCTATTATCTTCCAAATTTGAGAGTTTTTCGTTTAGTATGTCTCTATCTTGGTTTATAGAGTCTATTGATGTTTCGGTGTTAGAAGTAATGGAATCAAGACTTTCAGAAAGAGTGTCGTTGATAACTGTAATTGCTTCGGCAGATGCATCTACTGCTTCGAAACTAACTTTAATTATTGTATCTATGTCTTCTGTTGATTGAGATAAAATATTAGTTGATATCTTAGCTAATTCAGAAGAAGTATTTAGTAAATTTTTTAGAGCTTCGTTTATTTCATCAATATTTTGGAAAAGACTTGCTGTATCAGTTACATTTTTTATTAGGCTATTTAAAGTGTTTACATTATTATTAAAAATAAGTAGTTGGTTTTCTATATCACTACTATATTGTTTTAAATAAGAGTTTATATTATTGAAGTTTTCTTCCAAATCCAATAAATTTTCTTTTTGAGTCTTTAAGATTTTTCTTTGTTCACCTATTTTTTCATTAGTTTCTATTGTGCTATCATTAATAGTATCAATCAAAGAAATACTTTCAGAAATTATTGAATTGGCGTATTTCCTAGATGCCTTTGCATCATCAAGAATTAAAACAGAGTATTTTTCATAGTCAGAAAGCATATTTTTTGATGTAGCATTTATAGTTTTTAATGAATCAAAAATTTTGTCTATATTATCCTTAGACTCAGTATTTAAACCTTCGGCAGTATTTTTTAAGTTGCTATTCATTCTTTTTAAGGAGGAATTAATAGTTTCGCTTTTACGAATGGCTCCATTTGATGCATCTTGTAGTTCATCGTTTAAAATGTTTAGTTCCTTGTATAAATCGTTAAACTCTTTTTGAAGTTGTTTAGATAATTTTCCTCCGCTTTTTATTTTACTGTCGGGTTCAAATTGTCCAACTATTCCACCTATATCTTTTCTACCGCTTATACTTCCTAGATTGTGACAAGTCTTTATGCTTCCGTTTTGTATTCCTGCTATACCTCCTATGTTAAAACCAAGGTGAATATAGCCAATGTCAGCCTTGTTTTTTGAGTAAGAGATACTTCCGTTGTTTCTACCGCTTATACCACCAACGCACGAAAAAACTTCAATGCTGGATACTGTTTTATCACCTAAAAATTCATTCTTTACATCTTCTAGACTAAAAAATTTACTTTTATTTATTTGGTTTTCTGATGTGTTTACCTTTCCTAAGTTCTCACAACGATTAATCTTTCCCTTATTAAGTCCGCAAATCCCTCCTGCGTGGAGACTGGCAGTAATAAAGGTGTTGCTCTTTGACTTTATTATTTCGCCATCTTCGTAGTTTGTACCTACTATTCCTCCGACTTCACTCTTTCCTTTGATTTCACCATAAGAATAGCAGTTGAGGATTCTACCATGATTTTCTCCAGCAATCATTCCTAGTGAGGACTCAGTTCCGCTAGGTGTTATATTTCCTGAAACGCTTAGGTTCTTGATTTCACCATAGTTTTTTCGAAATAGTCCTAGAGTAGAGCCTGCTATATCTATTTTTAAACCGTTTATTTTATGCATATTTCCGTCAAAAGTTCCGTAAAATATTGGTACTGAAGTAAAATCTAAATCCTCAAGGAATAAATCTTTGTTTAAGCTTACTTCCAAATTTTTTGAGTATTTATCTAACATACAGTTTCGTGAAAATTCAATGAAGTTTTTTTCATCGTTTATATCTATTTTTGTGCTTGCCTGAACAGGCAGTATACATAGTATGAATAAAATAATTGTAAATGTTAGTCTTTTCATCTTTATTCCTCTATTCTTCATTACTTGTTATATATGCGTCAATATCGCCTTTAATAAGACCGTGAACTTCGCCATCTATGTAGCCAGAAACTCTACCTTTAACACGCCCGTCAACCTTTATTTCATCCGATTTGACACGTTCATATTTTTTGATGTTGATAGTAAGAGCTGACTTTTCTATTAGGTAGTCACCGACATTTAGTATCTGTGGAAGTATTGTAAGGACAAGGATAATTGAGATTAAAGTTCCTCGACCTAGTGCGAAACCGATACCTCCAACTATTGGGTCGGTTGACATATTTCCAATTAAGTAGCCTGCTGTTGTAAGTATTGTTCCTGAGGTGAATATCGTTGGAAAGGCTTGGTTTAAAGCCTCTATTGTTGCCTCGTTTTTACTCATTCCTGTCTTGAGTGACTGGTATCTATTAGTAATCAAAATTGCGTAGTCAATCGTTGCACCCATCTGTATTGCAGATACGATTAAATAACTTAGGAAAAACAGGTTTGTATCTGTAAGGTAAGGGAAGGAAAAGTTTATAAAAATACTTCCCTGAATTGTCAAAATAAGCATGAAAGGCAGCCCTACTGAACGGAATGTAAAGAGTAGGATTATCATAACGAATAATGCGGTCATGATACTTATTTTAATATTATCGTTTTGGAAGGATGAACGAAGGTCGGTAGCTACTGTAGGCTCACCAACTAAGACAACATCGTCGTAGTATTTGAGCCCAGTTTCCTTCATTTTGTCTAGAAGAAAAGTAGTTTCTTTGCTTTCATCAATAACATCTGCGACGACTATTATTCTCGAGTATTTTTCACCTTGAAGCTGGACTTTGATCTTGTTTAACATTTCGTTAAGGTCGTTGAATTTATCCTCTTGTTCTGGCTCAAGACTTATTATTCCCTTGTTGATTTGGTCCTTTACAAATTCAAAAATATCAATAAGCGGAGCGGAATATTCGTCAACATTTTGGAAAACTGCTGCATATTCATCTTTTGAAAGTCCATAAGCTCTAAATAGTAGACGTGAAAGTTCAATGTCAACGTCGGTGAGCTCTGCAAATTGTCGTGTAGTAAACCTGTCAGTTATTACAGAGTCGTTTTTATCATCATCTTCATTAACACGAATACTAGCCAAACCTATGCAATCAACAACGGTATCAAGATTTTTTAGTTCGCCAATGATCTGTTTTTCGTATTCGTATTTTCCCTTTGGGACTAGCATAGCCAAGTTGTTTTTTGTACCGAAGGTATCATTTATTTTGTCTTGGGCAATTCGATTTATAGACTTATTATTTGTGTCTATGTATTTCATTGAAAAGACATAATCAGCCTTATTGGAAAAAAATGTTCCCAATATCAAGACTATGACAAAGATTGGAAGCAGTATAAACCTTGTTTTTATAACTATTTTTCCGATAAAGGTAATCTTTGGAACAAAGTTTCTGTGCCTGCTTTTTTCTATCCATGAACTTAACATTAAGAGGAGTCCAGGCATTAGTAAAAATACTGTTAAAAGGCTAAAAAGTATACCTTTAATAAGGATGGTACCCATATCAAGACCGATTTTAAATTGCATTGTTGTAAGTGCGAGTAGTCCTGAAATAGTAGTTAAACTACTAGAAGATATTTCTATAATAGCCTTTGAAAGTGCCTTAACCATAGCATTGTGTGGACTATGTGTTTCCATTTCCTCCATAAACCTATGCGATAGGATTATGGCATAGTCAACTGCTAAGGCTAGCTGTAAGATTATTGCTATTGACTTTGTTACGAAAGATATTTCGCCAAACCAGTAGTTAGTTCCCATATTTAGGAGTCCTGCGACTGCGAAAACAACAAAAAATGCAATGAGTTCTGCGTATGATTTTGATGTGAAAATAAGTACCGCAACAATTACTATACTAGCGAGAATAAGGATTACACGCATTTCAGCCTCTAAGACTTTGGAAAAATCATCACCGACTTCAGATACGATATAAACATCATAACCTTCAAGGTGTTTTTTGATTTTTTCCATAGTTTCAAGGACTTCTGGATCATCCTTCACATCGTCAAAGGCCACTATGATAAGCGCTGATGATTTATCGTAGTAACTTGATTTATTTTCAAATGTGACTCTAAGAACTGCGTTTTGTTCTTCTATATATTCTTTTATTTCCAAAGCTTTTTCATAAGTGATGTTGGAAATCATAATTTGCGCATTTGCAAAAGTGGTAAACTGATTTTCCATTATATTAAGACCTATCCTAGTTTCGGTAGATTCTGGTAGGTAGCTTGATATTTCATCATTTATTTTAACTTTAGGAATTGATATTATTGAATAAACGCAAGCTAATATAAAAATTAGGTAAAAAGCTTTTCTTTTATCGACGATAAATTCGGCTATGCGTTCCATAATGCTCGGTGTGTTATTTTCTTTATTCATATTAATCCTTTCTTATCCATATACATTATACTATCCTTGTTTTCATAAATAAATATTCAATTAAAGGCAAATGTCTAATAAATTAATGCTTTTTATTATGTTATTAAAGAGTTATAGATTTAAAAGAAATATAATAGTCGAGAGCGTTGCTTTATATTTAACAAATTTTGTTATATAATGTGTTTATTAGAATAAAAAATAATACTAAATTTAACGATAATATACTTGTATAGTAAATTGAGATAATATTTATAAATGAGGTGTTTATGATAAAGGGAGGAAAGAATGAATAAATTACTAAAACCTTATGCTAGTTTGGTAGAATATCTAGGTTTTGTTTTGGGACCAAGTTATGAGGTTGTTTTATATGATATTGAGAATAAAGATATGTCTATTGTAGCGATAGCGAATGGCTTTATTAGTGGAAGAAGTTTATTCGACCCTATAACAGATAAAAATTTAAAGTTATTAGATAAGATAAAGGAAGATAATAAGAATTTTTATGTAAACTATAATAGTTATTCTCGTGATGGAAAGAGGCTAAGAGGTTCATCATTTTATATAAAAAATGAGAAGGGCGATTTAGTTGGTATTTTATGTATTAACTTTGATGATTCCAAGTATGTAGAACTTACACACGATATATTAGGGCTTTGTCATCCAGATGCTTTATTGTCAAAAAATAGTTATGAACAAATAGATGACCATTATTATGATGAAGACACAGAACACTATGGAAAGAGTATTACAGATATAGCAAAAAATATAGTTTTATCAACAATAGAACACAAAAAAATACCTATTGAGGATATGACTAAGGATGACAAAATAAAAATAGTCACAGAATTAAACTCTAAAGGCGTTTTCCTTTTAAAGGGTGCTATAAGTGCAGTAGCGAAGTTAATGAACACATCAGATGCTACACTTTATAGATATTTAAGTGAAGTTGTTGAGAACGAAGCAAATGAAAAATAATAATGATTTTAAGAAGGGTGAGGTAGTCTCGCTCTTTTTTTGTGCTTAGGTATTTTATTGTTTAATAGGGGTTCTATTCTCCTCAACTTATGACGATAATTAATTAAAGATATGATTTAGACTGATTTTATTTAAAACTAGGAGAAAAAATGTATATAAATCAAGTTTCTAAAGTGGGTAGCTATGATTCTAATGTAGCTAGGATAAATAACGAAATTAAGCCAAAGATAGCTGAGAATAGCAGTTCTGAACTGACATTGGCTAACTTTGTAAAGCCTTTTAAAATAGACTTATACAAGGTTTACGACAAAAAGGATGAGCTTGCAAAAACTGTAAATGAAACAAGTGTATTGATAAAAAACATATCAAATTCTTTGTCTGAAAAGAGAGCAAATTCTTTATTATCAAATGGTTTTGATATTGATAATATAGATATGAAAAGTATTGCAGAGATTATTTCTAAGGGTGATATTAAGGCTTTGTCAAAGGTTAATACTAAGCTTAAAAAGACGGACTTGTTCGTTTCTAAACTTTCAAAATATAATCTACCTATTAATAATATTAATATAAATAAACTAAGGTATGCTTCAAATGTTGTGAAGTCCTTAGAGAATGCTGGTTCAGATGGTAGAATATCGGTGCTTTCCGCGATAGAAAATAATGGTGATGCCAGCCTTAAAAATATTGATAGTGCCTTAAAGGTAGGTAAGAAGGGAAAAAGCAAGGTAGGTATCTCAGATGATAAGATAAAGAGTCATCTAATAGGAATTGGAATAAAGCCAGATGATGAAAAGGTCGAAATTGCCAAAAGCCTTATGAGCTCAGAGGTTGCAGTAAATAAAGAAAATATGCTTTTTGCGAGCGGAGATAATAAGCTAATAAATGAGGATGAGGTGCTTGATAAGGTCTGTGGAAATATATCGTTATTAGAAAGTGAAATGAATGTAAAATTAGATGGACTTAGTCTTGATACAGTTCAATTATCTAAGCTTATTAAAGACGTAAGAAGCATTAGTGATGATGATATAAAGAATGCCATAGAAAAGAATAGATTTCATAATATCAGGGAAATTTTGGAAGCGAGAAACAGTGAAATAAATGAAGAAAATACGCAAGTTTCAGAGCCTATTGAAGAAGGTATTACAAGCGGAAATAGAGAACTTGTTTTAAAAAGGCAGATAGAAGAAATTAGGCTTAAGTTAAGCATAGAAAATGCTAGAAAATTGGAAAAGCAAGGCATAAAAATCGATACTGAGGAAATTTCAAAGCTAATTGATGAACTAAGAGAATTAGAAAGATCTGACCTTGAGAAAGAATTATCACTTGCGTCAGAAAAGCCTAGTTTGGCTGAGATTAATAAGGTTTATGATGATAGGGTTTTGGTAGAAAAATTATTATCAGAATCAAGGATTATAGAGTTTTCGAGAGAAGCTCATTCTATAAATATTCAAAAAGAAGCAAGGATGGGAAAATACCTTTTAACTGAAATTAGAGCTGACTTGGGTGATAGCGTAGTCAAGAGTTTTGAGGGTATAGAGTCTAGGTTGAAAAGTTTGGGTATTAAAATTAGCGAGTCTTCTATAAATGCTTGCAAATCACTTATTAGAAGTGGGTTAGATGTTACGGGTGAAAATATTTTAGAAGTTGAAATAGTATCTGAGCAGCTAGATTATTTATCCAAAAATTTAACACCAAAAACTCTTCTTAAAATGAATAGAGCAGGCATTGATATTAAGAGTTTACCTATTTCGGAAGTAGTAAAAATAAGCAAGATGTATGAACCTTTTGGAGCCAAGGAAAGATTTGCTAGACTCATAGCAAAAACGGATAGTTCTGAAAATGATTATAAAGAGATTATGTCAACTTATAAGGCTATTTATAAGGGAATTAAAAAAGATGGAGTGGCAATTTCTAACCTTATTAAGAGTGGTGTTGACATAAATCTTAGGAACCTTAAAATCTTTAGCGGATATAAGGCTTACAGCCAGAATGTAAATAAGTTAGTAGATGCTAATATGGGACTAAATGAAGGTGGTTTAGAAACTGAGAAATCGGATAGTATTTTTAGATTAGAAAAAGTTTTAGTACAGTATAGATTAGTTAAACTTATTTCTAATCTTACGAATGAAAATGTTAAGAGCATACTAAAAGGAAGTGAAAAAGAGAATCTTCCGTTTGAAGAATTATCTAAGGTGTTAGAGGAAGAGATGGGTGAGAAAGAGTATTTTTCTCTTAAAAATAATGAACTTGTGAAAAAACTTATAGAGCAGAAAATACCGATGACTTTTAGTAATATGAACAAGGCTAGAAAACTAGCCAAAAATTCATTTGCCCTAATAGACGATATAAATTACGCTTTAAATGATTTGGAAGATATTTCGGAAAAAGAGAGGATTACTAAAGAACTTAAAGAAGCTTTAAAGCAAGACTTTGAAAAAAATAAAAATTTTGTTAGTAAACTTGCTTCAATACGAGATTCAATTAGAGAGGATGAAATTGTTCCTAAAACTAAGTTTGATATATCTATTAAGATGGCGGAGTTTGAGCAGAATTATGAAGAAGCTTTTATGCAGCTTCCATACTATGATGGTGGGGATTTTAAGCAACTAAATATTTTTTCTAAGAAGAGACAAGTTGCTGATGATGAGGATATAGATGTCGTTTTAAGCCTTAGAACCAAGAGTATGGGAGAGAAAAAAATCAAAGTAAATATAGCTGATAACAATATAAGTCTATATATTGATGTTGATAATAAAGATGAGAAAGCTAGTTTTGAGAACTTTGCTAAGGACTTTGAGGACTTAATCAAGTCTAGTGGATTTTATTTTGCGGGAATAAGTTATAGTAAGTTAGATGTGGAAAATAAAGAGGTGGCTGAAATAGAAGATATTAGCTCTATTATCAGTTATAAGGTGTGATATGAGTAAAGATGTATTAGCTAGTAAGTATGTAAATATGTTTAAAGACTTGGCTTTTTTAATAGGAAATGTGGATAATTTCCACTTGGCAAGTAATAAAAAAAACGAAAATGACGATATTAATAGAGTAAAGAATAATCAATCCAAGAAAAAGGGGTCATAATATGAGAATTAACCATAATATAGCTTCCCTTAGAGCACTTAATCAGATGCATGCATCTAATAGTACTTTAGATAAGACTCTTGAGAGGCTTTCTTCAGGACTTAGGATAAATCATGCAGCTGATGATGCGGCGGGGTTAGCGATATCTCAGAAAATGGACACGCAAGTAAGAGGATTGGGACAAGCGAATCGAAATGCCATGGATGGCATATCATTAATACAAACAGCAGAGGGTGCAATGAATGAGGTGCACGGGATGCTTCAAAGAATAAGGGAATTGGCGGTTCAAGTTTCTAATGGTACTTATGATTCAACAGACAGGAAGGCTGTTCAGTCAGAGGTAGATCAGTTACTTAGCGAAATCCAAAGAATATCAGATGATACAGAATTTAACGAAACTAAATTACTTAATGGAGAACTTGATAGAAGGAATTTCTCCACTAAGGAAAATTGTGCTACTATAGAATCAATGAGTGATACGGTAGATGCAGGTAATTATAGCTTTACTGTTAGTAAGGCTGCTTCAAAGACAACTTTAGTAAGTGATGGAGTTGCGACAGGAACTTTTGACAATACTAGCAAAGAAATTAGTGTTGGTGGTGTTCTTAATATTAATGGGGAACAGATAACTATTGAAGAAGGTGACACTAATGTTGAGGTTTTTGGTAAAATAAGAGATCTTGCCGATAAGGTGAATTTGTCAGTAGTATCTAGTGCTGTTCCATTTGAAAATGAGTCAGATTTAACTTTTACACATGGTCAGTATGGACCTAAAGAGATAAATGTAGCGGGTAGTTCAGCGCTCCTTGATGCTTTAGGTTTAATTGGTGGTACAAAGACTATGGGTAGAGATGCTGTTGTTGATTCAAGTACATTAACTAAAGCTAATGGTTTTCCATCTGGAACAACTGTAAGCGCATTAGGACAAGATATAGTATTTACAGCAAATGATAACTTTGAATTAAGAGCTTCTAATAAAGGGGGTTTAGGAAAAGTTACACTTAATATATTAGAAACTGGTCCATTAGACTTACAAATTGGAGCTAATGAAGGACAGTTTATGGAAGTTAGGATTCCAAACTTATCTCCTCGTCCATTAGGTATTACTGGAATGAATTTATCTACTGCAGAGGGTGCACAAGAGGCTATTACCCTAGTTGATAAGGCAATAAATATGGTTTCATCAGTTAGAAGTAAACTAGGGGCTTATCAGAATAGGCTTGAATACACAATAGCGAATTTAAGTTCGGCTGAGGAAAATTTGACGGCTTCAATGTCAAGGATACAAGATGCTGATATGGCTTATGAAATGTCTAAGTTTACACAGCAGAATATTATATCGCAGGCTGGTAATGCCATGCTTGCACAAGCAAATCAAAGACCACAAGCTTTGTTGCAACTACTACAAGGATAAGGATGAATACATATGAAGGAAGAAGTAGTGAAAGACTTTCAAAATAGGATAATAACAGCAAGTAGTAGCGATTTAGTAGTTATAAACTATGAAATGCTAATGCTAGAGATAGATGAGTGTATGTTTTTTGATGAGTTGGGTGATGAAGTTAAATTTGTTCATTCTATAGACAGAGCAAGAAGGCTGTTAAATGAACTTACAAATAACCTAGACTTTAGCTATTCAATTGCTAGTGAACTTATGTCGCTTTATTTATTTATAAATAAGAAGCTACTTGAAGCAAGAAGAAAGAAGAACGCAGAGCCACTTGATAGAGTTCAAGATGTGTTAGGAACGCTTTTAGTCGGATGGCGTGGTGCAGGTGATAAGGTTGTTGGCGAAGACTTAAGCTATACAAATGTTGACGCGGTATATGCAGGTTTAACTTATGGCCCTAAAAGTCTCCGTGAGGATATATTAAATGTGAGCATGCGTGGATTGAAAGCTTAATAAGAAAAGTAATTACAAAGACTTATACAGTTATTAATTATTGGCTGTTAAGTCTTTTGTTTTTATTGCTAATATCTGTTATCATATACGCGTTTATGCCGATATATTATATATCAGATATAAGAAAAAATATTGTCTTTAACTAGGCAAAAAACAGGGAGGTTGCATTATGGACATGGAAGTTTTACAAAATAAGATTGAAACTGCAAATTCTTATTCTGCTAATAGTAGTGTGGCTTCAGGGGAGCATCATAAATTAGAGATTAAGAATGAAAAAGAAGTAAGAGATGATGAGAAAAGGGTTGAAAAAATAAGCAAGAAGGTTAACAAAGAGCTTATGCAGTATGATAGGCGGATTGAGTATAGAGTGCATGAAAAAACGCATGAGCTTATTATTAAAGTTATTGATACTACAGATGATTCTGTAGTGAGGGAAATACCATCAGAAAAGCTTTTAGACTACGTTGCGAGCGTAAAGGCGAAGATTGGTATAAATTTGGACGAAAGAAGGTAGCTTATGGGAATATCGTTTTCAGGAATGGCTTCTGGAATGGATACTCAGGGAATAGTTAGAGACCTAATGAAGGTTGAGAGAACTAGGGTCGAAAGAATACAAAAAGAAAAGACTAAATTTGAGTGGAAAAAAGATGCTTGGGCGGATTTGAATAAAGAAATCTTTGGTTTTTATAAAAAAGAACTTTTTGAATTCAAATCAGCAGGAACATACAGAAGTAAAAAATTAAATAGTTCTAATCCTTTGCTTGTTAAGGCGGTAGATGGCTATGAGGCTCCAAATGGGAGTCATCACATAGAGATTTTGAATATGGCAAAAGGATCCAAATTGACAGGTGATAAGATAGAGAATACTGGAAATGAGGTAAGTATAGATACTAAGCTAAGCGAGCTTACTAGCTTTTCAGATGGTGAGTTAAAAACTCTTTCTATTAGCCTTGATGGTGGGGCAACAACCATGGAAGTTTCATTAGATGAAAATGATACTATTGGAACTTTAAGTGATAAATTAAAGGACTTAGATATTGAAGCGTCTATTTCTTTTGATGATAATTATGATAGATTTTTTATTTCGTCAAAAGAGACAGGTTCAGGTGTTAAAGTTCAACTGGATTCGGCGGATAGTGACTTGCTTGATGCTATAGGATTCGATTCGGCTAATAGGGTTGGCAGTGTAGGTGAGGATGCTGCATTTATTTATAATGGGGTTGAGTTTAGTAGTGATAAAAATGAAGTCTCTGTAAATGGATTAAAGTTCAACATACTTGCTAATTCAGGACAGAGTGATATTACTATAACTCAGGATACTGAAAAGACTTATAATAAGGTCAAAGAATTTATTAATAAATATAATGAAATTCTTAAGTCCTTAGAGGAGAAGTATAATGCCGATTCTGCAAGAGGATATGAGCCTTTGACTGATGAGCAGAAAGCCGCTATGACTGAAAAGGATGTAGAATCTTGGGAGAAGAAGATAAAGGATTCCTTGTTTAAGAGGGATGATAAAATTTCTAATATTAGAAATTCTATGAGGATTACCATTTCTTCAAACGATGGAGTTGATACTAGTGCGTTTAAGTTTTCTTCGCTTAGTGAGCTTGGAGTAGTTACTGGTAGATGGCAAGAAAGTGGAAAGATTCACATAGAAGGTGATGAGGATGATTTCATTTATTCTGCCAAGAAGAACAAGCTAAAGGAGGCCATAGAGAATGAACCCGAAAAGGTTGAGGAACTTTTAACAGCACTTGGAAATGAGCTGTATAAAAAGATGGGTAAGATGATGAAGTCCACTCCGAATAGTAGTGCACTTACATTTTATGATGATAAACAGATGTCAAAAGACCTTATCAAGTATGAAAAGAGAATCATTACTATGGAGAGGAAAATGGCAAAAATTGAGGAGAGATACTATAAACAATTTGCGGCTATGGAACAGGCGATGCAAAAATCGCAAGCGACTGGAGCATGGTTAGCACAGCAGTTGGGAGCGTTTTAAGGAAGGGAAATTATGGCATTTAATCCGTATTTAAAAATTAAACAAAATCAAATAATGACAGCATCACCAGCAGAATTAACTTTAATGTTATATGATGGGGCTATCAAGTTTTCTAATCAGGCACTGCAGGCGATGGAAGATGGGGATACAGAAAAAACACATATGTTGATTGTGAAGGTTCAGAATATAATACGAGAATTTCAACTTACCTTAGATGATAGGTATGAAGTTGCAAAAGACTTGGCGATAATGTATGATTTTGTATATACTAAGTTAGTTAAAGCTAATATTAAAAAGGATTCGAGTGAATTAAAGGAAGCATTATATGTAATTAGAGAGTTAAGGAGTACTTGGAAAGAGGCATCAATGATAGCCAAAAGCTCTGATAATGTGGTAAAAGAGCGAACGAGAGTAGCCCTATAGGAGGGGATTATGGATATAGCTAGATTGTCTACTATTAAATCACAGGTAGAGGTAAAACAACAAGTTTCTATGGCTTTAACAAAGAACGTTATGGATATAGCAGAACAAAATGCAGATAATTTGGTAAAGATGATGGAACAAATTGTCGTTAAAGGTGTTGGTAATAACGTAGATGTTAAGTTGTAAAAATATAAAAAATAGTAGTGTTGATGCTACTATTTTTTTTAAAGGGAGAGCGTAAAGTTTATGAATTTTATAGGAGAGAATATGATAAATAAAAAAAATATAATTGCCATATCCTTAGTCTTAATTTTTTTATTAGCTGGATGTGCTTCTAAGGAAGAATCGAAGAAAAGTGAAGAAAAGATAAGTAAGACGACTACGCAAGTTGAAAGTGAGTCTTCTACTAGTCTTAGTCAAGATGTTTCGGAAACTAAAGAAGATTCGGGAAGTGAAGAAGAAACAGACTTGGGTTTTGAGGACATGTCAGGTGGAAATAATGCTGGTCAGCTCATTAAATTGGATGATGTTTTGGTTTATGAAGATGATAGTTTGGAAGTAAGACTCAAAGATTTGGACTTGTCTTTTTATCCTGCCTATGATGTAGGGGCCTCGGTAAAAGTTTCTGTCAAGAATAAGAGCGAGGATACCATCGTAACTTTGGCGAGAAAGATAGCATTTAATGATTTTTACTTACCAACTTCTTATGATGCCCTTGTTGTGACAGCAGGAGAAAGTGTTGATGGTATTATAACCTTGGCTTCGGCTCACATGCTTGAAGAAATCATTTCCTTAGGTGAAATTAAGAAGATAGATTTTAAAATTGCCTCTTATTCAGATGAAAGTGAGTATAAGAGTAGTTCTGATACTTATACATATTCTATGGATGGAACGTACTCGGAGCCTAGTGTTCCAAAGGGTGAACCTGTAAGTGGAATAGATAATATGAACTTGGAACTTAGTCTTTTATCAGAAAAAATATACGACGATGGAGATAATTATTTAATACCTATATATTATATGAATAGTGGGGAAGAAAGGGTTTTAAGTCCATCGGAAATTTTGATAAATTCCACTGAAAAAGAGCAAGTCTTGGGCTTCCAGACAATGAAGAAAAATACGCAAGGCGTGATGGAAGTGATATTAGATAAGAAGTGTTTAGAAGGAAAAGAGGGTGCAGAAATTGAATTAAAAATGGATGTGCTTAAAGCAAATGGAAATAAATTGGGAGTAGTTACAAGCAAGTTTTTCTGTGCCGATAATATCGGATTTCTGTTATCTAAATAAATCAATGAAAACCGATGTGTTTATACCTATTTTATTAATAAGACGAATATTATCAACCTTCGCTAATGGGCACATCGGATTTCGAATTCTAATGAAATCCGATATTCGCATTAGGCTCGATTGCGATTATCGTCGCCTTTACTTTTCTGTGCCGATAATATCGGATTTCTGTTATCTAAATAAATCAATGAAAACCGATGTGTTTATACCTATTTCATTAATAAGGCAAATATTATCAACCTTAACTAATGGGCACATCGGATTTCGAATCCTAATGAAATCCGATATTCGCATTAGGCTCGATTGCAATTATCGTTGCCTTTGCTTTCCTGTGCCGATAATATCGGATTTCTATGTACCTAAAAATCACCTAAAACCTGCTTGTTCACTCGCCTTTTTTATCTATTTTGGCATCTTTTATTACGCCATTTTCTATGCGTATACTTCCCTTATATGATTTATAAGTGTTTTTTACTTTATAATATAATTCTATCGAATCTGCTTCTTGGGTTAATGATATTGACTTTATTTTATAAGTAGTGTCATTATCTAGTGCTATCTTAGTCATAAAGTTGAGGTATCTATTTGCGAACATATCTTCCCATTCTTTTTCTTCTATTGGAATATCCTTATATTTTTCTTTTAAGTAAGTGATATATTTTTCTTCATAAGAGAATGACGAAATGCCATCATTTTGTGTTGGCTCTGAGTTAATTAATTTTTTAAATTCTTCTACATCTTCGCTATCAGCTGAATAGACTAGGATTAAAAAGTCATTGGCTATATTTGCTTCTTTATCAAGTTTTTCTTGTATTGGGTCGATTTCTTCCTCTATACGCGATTCAACTTTTGGGTAACAAGATGTAAGTAAAATACCTATAATTATTAGCGAAATAAAATATTTTTTCATAACTATTTCCTCCTTATTTTTAATTATAATCTTAATGCAAAAAAAATCAATAAAAAAGACTCGGCAACTGTGTGTACCGAGCCTAAGATTTATTTTTTATTCTGCAACAAGAACTCTCATAAGGTTTGTGCTACCCTTAGTATTAAGTGGTATACCGGCAGTTACGACTACCTTGTCGCCACTCTTTGTAACACCTTTTTTCTTTGCCACTTCCGTAGCTTTGAAGAAGAGTACATCGGCAGAAACTTCAGATGCCAAGATTACTGGAACCACACCCCATAACATATTTAACTGTCTGCAAGTTACTGGATTCATAGTAGGTGCTACTATACAAGCTTCTGGTCTAAACATTGAAATTAGTCTTGCGGTTTTTCCTGAATAAGTAGGGCAGATTATAGTGCTTGCATCAACAAATCTAGCGGTGCTACAAGATGCGAAGCAAACTGCGTTGGTTACACTGCTTTTTTGTTCATCTGCTATTTTATCATACATAGTTTTATAATCGGCTTCACATTCAGTTTCCATTGCTATTCTTCTCATTGTTTTTACAGCTTCAACTGGATATTTTCCAGATGCAGTTTCTCCTGATAACATTATAGTATCAGTTCCGTCATATATAGCGTTGGCAACGTCTGAAACTTCGGCTCTTGTAGGTCTAGGATTTACTATCATAGAGTCAAGCATTTGTGTTGCTATTATTACTGGGATACCAGCTTTATTACATTTTCTGATGATATTTTTTTGAGTTCTAGGAATAGTTTCGGATGGAACTTCTACACCAAGGTCACCTCTTGCAACCATTATTCCGTTTGAAACTTCTATAATATCATCAATATTATCAATACCGGTTTGACTTTCGATTTTTGAAATTATATGTATGTGATCGCCGCCATTTTTATCTAGTAGGCTTCTTACGTACTCGACATCTTCTTTGCTTCTTATGAAAGATGCAGCGACATAGTCTATACCTTCACCAATTCCCCAGATTAAATCCTCAATGTCTTCCTTTTTAAGTGCAGGCAGGTTTAAGTCCATTCTAGGAACATTTATACCCTTGTGATTTTTAACTACACCACCGTTTACAACTTTACAGTGAATATCTCTGCCGACTATTGACATTACTTCGAGTTCGATTAATCCGTCGTCGATTAGTATTGATTGACCAACGCTAAGTTCGTCTGCAAGAGTATCGTAGGTTGTTGGAAATTTTTCTGCAGTTCCTTCAAAGTCACCTGTGCTAATAACTACTTCGTTACCCGCTGCTAGTTCGATTTGTCCGCCAACAAAGGTCTTAGTTCTAACTTCTGGTCCTCTAGTATCCATCAAAATTGGGATAGGAAGTCCGAGTTCGTTTCTTACTTCTTTAATCATATCGATTAATTTTTTAAGATAGTCTCGTGTTCCGTGTGATAGGTTAAGTCTAGCTACATTTAGACCGTTTTTTGCAAGCTGAGTAAATACTTCTTTGCTATCGCTTGCAGGTCCTATCGTGCATATAATTTTTGTTTTATTCATAAATTTCTCCTTGTGTGAAATGTTATTACACTATATAAATAATTATAGTTTTTTATCCGTAAAAAGTAAATACATATTTATTATATCGGTATGAAAATTGATAAGTGTAAAGAAATTTTACTCCCCTAATAATCTTTAAAAAATTGAGGAATTATGGTAGTATTATATAGAAAAATGAAATGAATGAAAGAGGGAAATTATGAAATCAGATGAAAAACTTGTAGTGTCCTTAAGTAAGGGGAATTTAATATTTGGAACAGTAGGTTCGCTTTTATTTGTAATTATGGCGATTTTTATATTTATAAATGCAGTTAGAAATAGTTTAAATGTGCTAGGTATTTTTGATATTATTATTTCGATAGTTACAATACTTATGTTTTTGTTTTTCTTTGTTATGAATGCAAAGAAATTATTTGAAAAAAATCCTGGTTTAGTCATTAGTAAGCAGGGAATAGTAGAAAATTCAAGTGGAACCTCGTTAAATGTTTTGATTTCGTGGAAAGATGTAATAAGCGTTGAAAACAAGAGTAATTTTTTTACTAAATCAATTATTTTGCATATACAAAATCACAATGTTTATCTAAAAAAAGCTAAGGAGCTTGCTCCAAATAAGCTCGCAGGTTTTAATCTTAGTGGTGCTAGTTCGAGAATAGTTATAAGTCCTTTTGGACTTGCTATGTCTCAAGATGAACTTTATAAAATAATAAATGATAACTTTAAGAAATACGGTTCTAAAAAGAGGAGATAATAAATTAAACGAATATAGGGGAGAAAGTTCTGAAAAAATTGCGTAGGTGCTTATAATTGCTACAAAACCTTGACCTTTTATTATAGATAAGTTATAATTGACTTTATCCGTGCAGCTGGGGAGTTAGCGGTGCCCTGTATCTGCAATCCGCTATAGCAGA
>PDWI01001837.1_pt1 | contig 33032 bp, 26 predicted proteins | sample 1430891 | NCBI WGS metagenome assembly PDWI01 (sample SAMN01162508, study PRJNA174530) | Oral metagenome, whole genome shotgun sequencing project. | biome: Marine environment; feature: Marine mammal; material: Swab sample of the gingival sulcus; isolation source: swab sample of gingival sulcus... | reverse complement strand
TGGGAATCAGTTTTAGAACTCCCTGATATACTTATAGACCGTTGAATGTCCATTCCAGCTATGCTGGGAATCAGTTTTAGAACTCCCTGATATACTTATTTGGAATTTGACTATCTAAGCCTTTTAGCTGGGAATCAGTTTTAGAACTCCCTGATATACTTAGGGAGTTCTATTTTTCCCTGCAATGCGTAGGAAAAATAGAGATTTAACATATTAAAAAAGCGCTAACTGGGGTGGTTTTTCTTCGGTTTTTTCTTCAGATGCATTGCAAAAACGAATGGCTTTTGACCACTGTTTATCACTTAGGTGATAAATGCGAATTTCTCCCCCCGCGGGCAGATTACGTTTAATAGTATTAACTAAACGCGTTCCAATAAGTCCGGTAGGGGAGTAATGTGCATACACACTATATTGTACCATTGAAAAGCCCAGATCAATCAGGCAATTTCGGAATGTTATATAAGCTTTTTTATCAGCTTTCGTAGTGGTGGGTAAGTCAAACATTACAAGACACCACATAGGTTCACTACTCATTTTCGTTTCCTGAGCAAGGCATCCAATGATTTACTTTTAGCTTAGAAACCTGCTCTTCTAAAACTTGTGCATACCTTTGTGCAAGTGCCGTCATCTCGGCAGGAATAGAATTGCCAGTATTACTAAAAGTACTTCCAGCGGCGTTTACTAAGAGAGCGCGTGCTTCTTTCTCTTCGAGACTGGAGTGCGCCAGTTTGGTTGCAATGCAGGCATCAATAGCTGGGCGAAAAGGTTCAATAATGTCGTCAGCTAAACTAAAATTATTTGCTCTATTATGGTGAAACATTCCTAGCGTGGGAGAAAGACCCGCTGCTAAAACCGCCCGCATCGCATGCCCACGTAAAATAGTGTATCCATAATCTAGTAGGGAATTTACTGGAAACTCATTATTACGCGTACCTGCTCGGCGTTTAAATCCCGTTTCTCCCCATAAGGCTTGCCAGTAGGCTTTTGCTGCCTGCCCTTCCGCATTAGAAGTATCACCTGAATGTACCGAATTGGCTAAATTACGTAAACGTTCTCCACCCGATATCTTACAATAATCTAACACCTGTGCCTGCCCGAGAATTTTAGCTTTAGTGATTTGCTTCCAAGCAGATTTACGTTTCGGAGCACTCGCATTAGCTTGGGCTAAAGTACGGGCGCCAATACGGGAATGGGTGCTCCAAGTATAGCTTCCGCCATAAGGCACACCTTTCCAATCACAAAAAATTACGGCAATATCATTATCTAGTAGCCGGTGCATGGCTCCGGTAGAAAAACGCACATTAACTCCAATAAGCACCACTGCCACATCGGCAACCGGAACTGAGCGGTGTATTTCATCATTACGCACTACGAGTGCGCCACGCTCGGCAGAAACGGATCCTTGAAACTTAGAAAAATCAAGGATTTGCCATTTTTCTGCCGTTATGCCTGCCATGACGTAGGCAATCCCTTATTTGAATTCCAGCGTATTTGCCCTAACGCATTACGCCGAATAATTTGCGGACTACCCTCGCTAAAGAGCACATTTATGGCAGGCCGCCAGCCTGCATCATTCAATATTTTTTGCACGTCTTTTGGTGCATCCTCCTTGAGTCCTTCACCAGCTAGTAGTGCTGGGCGCAAGCGTAATCGAGAATTTTCAGGAAAACCTGTAACGCGGAAAGAAGTCACTGGATAGGTGGCTAAAAGCGTTCCAATTTGCCCACTATGGAATTTTGCCGAACTGGTATCTAGGCGAATTTCATCTCCGGTCACTAGCCAACCTACATACTGTGCCGTTCCCTCCTTTAATGCTGCTTTAAGTTTTGGTTCGGCAGTACGTATAGAAATACTGTGTGCTGGTAAAGGCGCAGTAAATAGATCATCTTTGACGTATCTTGCTAAATCGCTAGCATAAACTCGCACCATGGCATAAGAAACTTTTTTGCCTTCAATACGATATACGCGGGCATGATGGATGGTATTGCGAATTTCTGCATACCCGTTTCGTATCATAATAGCTGCAGCGCCCGTGGGGAAAATGCCTACTTCATCTTGCGCGGTAAAATATTTACCCTTAACTTGAATTTTTCTTTCCGAATTTTCGGGAAGCCCAATTTTTTCATCATAATCGGCGCACCCGGTAAGTGCACACCAAAGTTGTGGGGTAGAAGCTCTGTCTATATCGCTAAGACTCCATTGCTCACCAACTTTTTTATATTTAAGTTTTTGAATCGTATCGTCATGCGCTTTGCTGTTACCTAAACGCAACCGCAGATTTTCCATAACTGGCACTTCGTCTTGGGCAAATGCGTCATTTAAAAGCACGGAAGCCCGGTTCATTTTATTAAGCCATTTGCCGTACTGTTGTTTTGCATTATCGGTTCTACCTCGATAATCTTTCCAGGTATTTATTTCCCCACGATAGTGTTGTGAAGTGCGTAAATTACTTCTTTCTGCCAAAATTTTTGCGACGTGCTCATTCATTAATGCTACCGTGAGTGCATCCATTACGTGATGGCGGCGATCTAAACGAGTTTTTTTGTTACCATCAATCAATTCCGTCTTATATTCTAATTCGGAAGCTTTACGAGCTTCTGCGGTAATGCTACCGCGATAAGCACCTACTTTAGTTTCCGCGTCACGATAATGGTATTCAATACGTTGGCGTACCTCGCGTGCCATCCACGCTACTGACTCTAAAGAACGGTTATCTATTTCTTCATCTTCAGTCGTTTTCTTTAAACGCATAATGACGTCATTTTTAAAATTACGCCACTGTTTTTGGGTAAAGCCTTCTTCTTTTTGCCAGAATCTAATTCTTTCAATAGCTTTTTCTAAACTAATTTCCGGATTCGCCTGTTTCTCTGCCCAAACAATAAACGGAATATTACCCTTGGAATGATTACATGATTCGCAGGTTGCTAATAAATTATCGCGAGTATTAGTAGAGCCCGCCCCCTTGCGGGGAACGATATGATCCATTTGGCAAGAAGCATAAGTAATAGTTTTACCGCAGTAGGCACAGCTACAATTTTGCCGCATTACTGCTAAATAACGCAAAATATCGGATGCGCGTACTTTACCAGATATCAGGTTATCTTGATACATTGCTTCAACTACTTTTTGATTACGTGCATATCTTTTTTTACATTGGTTTTTGTATTTTTCAGTCTGTGAAACAGAGGCAAAACCATCACGTACGTGTTCGATATTAATTACGGTAGGAGCACCCCATTCTTTTTCTACGTTTAGTAGCCACCTGTTAATTATTTTTAGTACCCGATCTACTGCGGGATTACCTACCGGTTCACCAATTGGAGCGGCACTTGGGTGCCAGTCTGCATCTACTTTAAATTCATTTTTTCGTGCAGTATAAAGATCGCAATGCTCTTCTAGCATACGTTTTGTTAATCGTTCCAGAGAATCGGCACTATAAGCGGCACGTCCCGCAGGTAGATTTAACTTATCAAGTTTCTCTAAGTCAGTATCGGCAAGTGTGGTAAAAAATTCTTCCGCAGTTTTTGCTCCAGGTGCGTCTTCTGCTAATACCTCTGCATTAGACAATAGTGTAACTAAAGCGCACTGTTCATCATAGTTAGCATTTTTCCACCATTGAATTAGTGGTTTTATTTTAGAATTAAGAATCCTTTGATTAGTGGTGTTAGTTGGTGGATTCGCATAGGGGCGTTCTCCGTCTATGTCTGCTTTTGCGGTGCCCGTTAAATGGTGTCGATCAATACCTAATTCGCTAGCCACATCATTCCAGGTAACTGTATCGTCAGAATTAACTTCCATTAAAAAGTTAATTATTGTAGTAGTTTCCTCAGCATTTAAGGGACGTTCTTTTCCATCTGTTTTAATACGTAGATTATTTACTATCGACACGATACGGAATTTTTGAAATGCGGGATGTGCTTTTTCGGCGCGATATTTATTTCTTTGCCCGGGAAGTTCATCTTTTCCTACTAGTTTTCCAGACTGTCCTTTGGGAGACTTGCTAGCAAATACTTTATCAATAAGGGTATTAATAAAGTTGGTATCAATATTTTGCATTTTGGCAATTTTATGGAGTTCATTAGCGTTGTCAGATTGCCTTAATTTGCCGCCTAAAAGTCCTTCAGCACCTCTAATTTTCTTATAATCTCCAATTATTTCATTGATTATTTCTGCAGGAGTAGCATCATCTTCAAACAGTAATCCGTTATATTCGGTAATACGTTCTTTAAGAGCGTTTAGCTCATCTGAATTTGCATGTAGTTCATGTAAGGATTCTACTCGTGAATAAGGATTTCTCCAGCCACGATGCCGTGCTATATGACGTACCGCAATGGAGAATGCTACCGGCAATTCTGCGGGAGGAATCTGTCGTGTTGCTAATTTGGCACGTATTCGCCACGGGGTGTGCGGGTCGGAAAATTGTTCTAAATCTACTAGGGGATAGTCGTTTTCTTGTAAGAACTTATCTAATTGTTGTAAACGTTGTTTACGGGTTCTGGTAAGACGTTTTGTACGTCTTGCGACTCCGGCAGTGGCTTTACGAGTGATGGCGGTTTTTTGTTGTTCGGGATCTACGCCGGCATCATGAATCATGACTACGCTATTTAAAAGTTTAGTGGGGAGATCGTCGGCTCCCATTTGTACGGCAACTAATCCTACGGAATATAGGCCTACGTCAATACCAACATTAAAGACTGTGCTCTGCTTCATAGTTTTATAGTAAAATAAATACTCCTAGATATAAAGCGTATATCTAGGAGTATTTTTACCAATAAATTGGTGGAGCATTCAAAATCTCAAACTTGGAGATTCTTACTGAGAATCAGTTATGCCTCAATTCTAGGGATGAATTATAGTTTGTCAAGATTGCATTAGTAGGAACTAATTGTGGGGGTGCAGGCTTTTAGCCCAGCGTCAAAGATGGGTTTATCTGCCTCTGGAATGGGGGAGTTGAGCAACTCCGCATTTCCACTTGCCACAAATGCCGCATAGTTAGCAGATATATCTTTATAGGTTTTTTCGGCAAAGCAGTTTGCGTATTTGTCCATGCGTGCTAGATCCGTTTTGCTCATTCCATTCGCCGTGCTCGTAAACATTTTTACTAAACCGTTTTTATATTCTACAAAACTTGGCTTTTCTACTTCTTTAGGCTGTTCTTCCTTAGCTGCGGGTGGTACTTCTTCGCTATTGGCTTGTTCTTCAGCGGCTTCTTGCGTTGTTCCAGTTTTTTCTGCTTCCGCCTTCTTGTTTTCTTTTACGGCATTTTTGCCATCAACTTTTTTGCCAGCTTCTTTTTGCTCTTGACTGGTAGTTTTGTGGTTTGCAGTGTTGCTTTCGTCCCCATTGTTGGAACATGCTCCTAGTAGCAGGGCAGTAATACAGATACCTAAGGCAACAATCTTTTTCTGGGTCATTTATTCGTTCCTAAATGTGGGTTCTATTGAGTGATATCTAAGGGATTATTATAGAACTTAAATAGCTAAAGTGCTATTTTATGCATTTTTCCATTTTGTTAATTGTAATATTTTTGTCAGTAAAAAAATATTGCTGTAACCAAAAAACTTCCTTACATATTTAGAAAAACGTGACGGGTGCTTCACTTAAAAAATTCTCTTTTAGGTATTACGTCCTAGTTGCAACTACAGTCTTGTTACCCCGCACACTAATGTCCGAAATGTCCGAATTTATTGGGTGTGACATCAGTCCACAATTCACATTCCTTAGGTTTAGGTTCCTAGTATGGGGGTGAAGGTATTTTAAGAATATTAACCGCGTTTCAAGGAGCAATTTCTGTGAACATTATTAGTCGGCACAATCCAGATACATTCGTAGACTACGAAGGCTGGGAAGATTTCAAAGGTACTGACTGGAAATACTCGATTGATATGCGAGATTTTATCCAGCAAAACTACGAGCCTTATGAAGGTGATCATTCCTTCTTAACCGCTCCCACCGAAAAAATTCTTAGTCTATGGGAAACGCTTAGTAAAGAATACCTATCAGTGGAACGTGAGAAGCGTATTTATGACGTAGACGTAGACACTCCAGCTGATGTAGATGCCTTTGGTCCGGGTTATATTTCTGAAGACGATGACGTGATTGTAGGTTTACAAACTGACGTTCCGTTAAAGCGGGCAATGATGCCTAACGGTGGTTGGCGTATGGTTGAAGCCGCTATTAAAGAAGCTGGCAAAGAATATAATCCAGAAGTTAAAGAAATCTTTACTAAATACCGCAAGACGCATAATGACGGCGTGTTTGATATTTACACTCCACGGATTCGTGCAGCACGTTCTTCACATATTATTACGGGATTGCCCGACGCGTATGGTCGTGGTCGTATTATTGGTGACTATCGTCGTGTAGCACTATACGGTGTAGATTACCTAATTCAAGAAAAACAAAATGCTAAGGATGCTGCTTTAGAGCAAGGATTCTCGGAACACTGGGCACGTTACCGTGAAGAACATTCCGAGCAAATCAAAGCCTTAAAGAAGCTAAAGAATATGGCACAGTCCTATGGCTTTGATATTTCCCAGCCGGCAAAGACCGCTAAAGAAGCCGTGCAGTGGACGTATTTTGGTTACCTAGCTTCGGTAAAGTCACAAGATGGTGCTGCTATGAGCTTTGGTCGCCTATCTGGCTTCTTTGACATTTATTTTGAACGTGATTTTAAGCGTGGAATTTTAGATGAAAAAGGCGCACAGGAAATTATTGATGCACTAGTGATGAAATTGCGTATCGTACGTTTCTTGCGTACCGAAGCCTACGATGAAATTTTCTCGGGAGATCCTTACTGGGCAACTTGGTCAGACGGTGGTTTTGGTACTGACGGTCGTCCACTCGTCACTAAGACTTCATTCCGTCTCTTGCAGACCTTAGTTAATTTAGGTCCGGCACCAGAGCCAAATATTACAATTTTCTGGTCACCTAAACTTCCTACCGGTTATAAGAATTTCTGTGCCAAGATTTCTATTGAAACTTCTTCTATTCAATACGAATCAGACGAACAAATTCGTGACCACTGGGGTGATGATGCCGCTATTGCTTGCTGTGTTTCGCCAATGCAAGTGGGAAAGCAAATGCAGTTCTTCGGGGCACGCGTAAATGCCGCTAAAGCATTGCTGTACGCCATGAACGGTGGGCGTGATGAAATGTCTGGTAAGCAGATTGTAACTGGTTATAAAGGCATTGAGGGTGATGGTCCACTAGACTTTGATGAAGTTTGGGCAAAATACGAAGAAATGTTGGACTGGGTAGTAGAAACCTATGTAGAAGCCCTAAATATTATCCACTATTGCCACGATAAATATGCTTATGAGTCCATGGAAATGGCGTTACATGATTCGGAACTCGTACGTACTATGGGTTGTGGTATCGCTGGGTTAGCAATTGTTGCCGATTCGCTTTCCGCAATTCGTTACGCTAAAGTAACTCCGGTACGTGATGAAACTGGTCTAATTGTTGATTACGTAACCGAAGGTGATTTCCCACGTTATGGAAATGACGATAACCGTGCTGATAATATTGCGGCCACCGTTGTGCACCTCGTGATGTCAAAAATTAAGCGCATTCCAATGTATCGTGACGCAATTCCAACGCAGTCCGTGCTGACGATTACTTCTAATGTGGTTTACGGTAAAGCTACGGGTTCTTTCCCGTCGGGTCACCGTGCGGGAACACCATTCTCACCGGGTGCAAATCCAGAAAATGGTGCCGACACTCACGGTATGCTCGCTTCAATGCTTTCAGTTGGTAAACTAGATTATGATGATGCGCTCGATGGTATCTCGCTAACGAACACGATTGTCCCCTCTTCGCTTGGTCGCACCCAAGACGAACAAATTGTAAACTTGGTCGGTATTATGGACTCTGGTTTTATTCCAGAATTCTAATCCGTCCCTAAACACTCGTATGAGTAAGGAGCAAATAATGGTAGCAATGACCTATGCAGAGCGCGAGGCCTCAATGCTCGCTAGTCGCGAAGCAAAAGTTGGCACAAAGGGTCTGTATCACGCCAACATTAACGTTCTCAATCGGGACACGTTAGAAGACGCAATGGAAAATCCAGAGAAATACCCTCAGTTGACGGTACGCGTATCTGGTTATGCTGTAAATTTTGTGCGCCTTACGCGTGAACAGCAACTTGACGTTATCTCTCGTACCTTCCACGGCGGGCTATAAACGTAACTCGCAGAGTAGCGAGAAATATTTACAGGGGCAATATGAGCTTGGGACTATCTCTTTATACAGAGGGAACTACCGGCGAGTATTGCCCTAAACCTTTAGATATAGAGGTTCCACGTTTAGATGGCGCTGGTTTAAGTGGAATTGATCCTTCTCCACCTTTAGAACGAGAAGCACATTTAGCTGCAGTTCGTGCCGGAGACATAGGTTCCGTCCATTCTTGGGAATTAGTTACTGCAGTTGATGGTCCAGGTACGCGTATGACGACCTTTCTTTCGGGTTGCCCGTTACGATGCCTGTATTGCCATAATCCCGACACTTTCAAAATGCGTGACGGTACGGCGGTTACTGCCGATGCTTTATTGAAGAAAATTAGTCGCTATCGGGGAGTTTTTCGTGCCACTAATGGGGGAGTAACTTTTTCTGGAGGAGAACCTTTATTTCAGCCCGCTTTTTTAGCGAAACTATTACGTGAATCTAAAAAAATGGGTATTCATACCACGATTGATACCTCCGGATTTTATGGTGCAGCCCTAACTGCAGAAATGATGGATAATTTAGATCTGGTGCTCCTAGATGTAAAAAGTGGAATTCCTGAAATTTATAAAAAAGCTACGGGACGAGAATTAGCACCTACCCTAAAATTTGGGCAAAGACTTGCTGATGCGGGTAAAAAAATGTGGATACGATTCGTGTTAGTTCCCGGTTTAACTGATACTGAAGAAAACGTTAATGCAGTAGCTGATATTGTGTCACAGTGGAATACCGTAGAGCGCGTAGAAGTTTTACCATTTCATCAAATGGCCCGTGATAAATGGGATAATTTAGGCATTAACTACGAGTTAGCAGACGTGGAGCCACCTAGTAAAGAACAAACTGAATGGGCACGTGATATTTTTCGGGCTCGTGGTTTAGAAACGCATTAAATTAGTTTAGAAATTCATAAAACTATTTAGCTGGACGAGCACCAAAAATAGCCGTACCCACGCGTAAAGTAGTTGAACCTTGCGCGATTGCTAATTCCATATCTCCAGTCATTCCCATAGATAATTCCTTAGCCATTTCTAGTCCGGAAATCTGTTGCATTTGTAGACTCAAATTACGAGTAATAGTAAACGAATCGCAAATTTTTTGTTCATCTGCACTATTAGCTCCAATGGTCATCAGCCCTTGAATTTGCACGTAGGGTAATGCATTTATTGCCTGTGCTAATTCAATTAAATGATTAGGTTCGCAACCAAACTGTGTACTTGCTCCCGAAGAATTTACCTGTAAGAGTATGGGGTAGGGCATTGTTGCCACCCCGTTAGCAATTCGTTCTTGCTGTCGTCTATTTATCCGCTCTGCCATTTTCAAACTATCAACGGTATCAATTCTATTTGCCTGTTCCATAGCGGCCGATAGTTTATTGGATTGTACGTGTCCAATCATTGTGGTGTAGTGCGGATACTGTGCAATATGTGGTTCTGCTGCTAATAATTGTGGTACCAGATTATGCCCTAATAGATTTTCTCCTGCTTCTAGCACTGAAATTATATTTTCAGCGGGTTGATATTTAACCGCTAACATTAATTTCACATCATTTGGATTACGATCAGCACGGATTGCCCCCGCCTGTATTTGCGCTTTTACACGTGCGAGATTTTCTATAATATTAACCATTACCGCCTCTATTTACACTATGTCAAAGTTAATTATACGCATACTTAATTCATTTATTTCATCAGATTTCTCTAAATCTACCAGTGCATAAAGTGCCCAATCCCCGTCATCTTGCCCATCATCTAAAATTTGTTTCACTAGCCATAACCGTCCTGTTCCGTGCGTTTCTAACAGGGCGAAAGCCTCAGCTTCAGCTACGCCCGCTTGCAATAAATCTCCTAAAGTAGGGTCGGTAAGAATTTGGAAGAATTTATCGGAGCGAGCAGCGGTATCAGTGCCTAAGTAATCATATTCTGCAAAATAATCATCAATAGCATCTGCCCAAGTATTAGCGTCCCACCCAGTATTTCCATCTAGTTCTACGAGCAAATCTAAATCATCACGAGCAATAGCTTCAATACGTTGAAACATGGCGTTACGAATATTTTTGCGCAGTGAGTGCGTATTACGTGAAAAATTAATTTTTCCGTTCTCATCAGCACCAAATATTGCTTCCGTGCCACTAATAGCATTATCGGTACCTGCTAAAGCCGTACCATTCGCTAACGCTTCCCATTCATCAAGTAGTGAGGAATCAATGGCTCTTACTAAATTACCTAACCAAGTAATAACGTCTATGAGTTCGGGGGTGCGTGCGTCAAGAGGTACGATTTGCCGTAGTGCGCGATATGTATCGGTTAAATAGCGCAAGAGTAACCCTTCAGAACGTTCCAAATGGAAACGTGATATTAGTTCGCTAAAAGTAAGTGCCTCTTCAATCATCATTCGTACTACCGATTTTGGTCTTAATTCATATTCTTTTACCCATGGGTTACTTTGTGCATATATTTCTAATGCTGGCGTTAAAAGTTCTTTTAAGGGTTGGGGATAAGTTACCTCGTCCACTACTTGCATTCGCTGATTATAGCTCAGTCCCTCGGTTTTTAACCTATTTATGAGAGCACCACTAAGCTCTTTCTTTTGGGCAATAAGTAAAGGCGTAGGATCTTCTTGCACTGCTTCAATAATGGATACCACATCTAGCGCATAGGCAACATCATTTTTATCTAACAAATCTAAGGCGGATAGGGCAAAAGGTGAGAGAGGAGCATTTAAAGCAAAATCAGAAGGAACCTCTTTTGCGAAAGCGATTGCGGATTCGTTGGGGTGGGCATTTCGCCACTCCCGATCATGGTGTACGATTACCTCTGCCAGCCGTAATGAAGTATAAATATCCAGTGCTTTACGAACTAATAAATTACGTTCTGCGGGTGGGCAATGATTATTGGTTAGTAAATTTTTGGTAGCAGTTACTGGATCTGGACGTTGTAATAAATTCAAAATTAGGGCGTGATTTACGTGTAATTGTGAAGTTAAGGCAGCGGGTTCTTTGGTAATAAGCTGATTAAAAGTTTTTTCGGACCATTGTAATTTTCCTGGTTCAGGTTTTACTCGCTGCACTCGTTTTAGTTTTATGGGATCGTCTCCAGTTTTGCGTACTCGCCGTGCATTTTCAATTTCGTGCTCGGGAGCTTGTGCAATTACGTATCCGACCGTATCGTAGCCAGCTCTACCTGCCCGTCCAGCAATTTGATGGAATTCACGGGCGGAAAGATGACGCATTTTATTACCATCAAATTTTACGAGTGAGGTAAACAAAACACTACGTATGGGCACGTTAATTCCCACCCCAAGCGTATCCGTGCCACAAATAACGTTCAGCAGTCCTGCCTGTGCTAATCGTTCTACCAATCGGCGATAGCGGGGGAGAAGTCCGGCGTGATGCACGCCAATACCAGCACGTAATAATTTTGACAGTATTTTCCCGAAACCGTTACCAAATTTGAAATCACCTAGGGCATCAGCAATATTATTTTTTTGGCTTTTACTAATTAAATTTATGGCAAGTAGAGATTGGGCGGTTTGCACTGCTTCGCGTTGGGTAAAATGTACCACGTAAACTGGAGCCATATGCGTTTTTACCAGTCCGTGTATGAATTCTCCTAGCGGTTCGGCACTCCAAGAATAATGTAAGGGTACGGGACGTTTAGCATCATCAATGATAGATACGCTACGTCCAGTGCGTCTTTCTAAATCTTTAATAAAGAACGAGGTATCCCCAAGCGTGGCAGAAAGTAATATTTGTTGTGCCTGTGGTAGTTCCAGTAGGGGAACTTGCCATGCCCAACCACGTTGCGGGTCGGCATAGAAATGGAACTCGTCCATAATCACCATTTGGCAATCTGCGTTTTCTCCTTCACGTAACGCAATATTTGCTAGGATTTCCGCGGTGGCACAAATTATCGGTGCATTGGCATTGATTGCGGAATCACCGGTTACCATTCCTACATTATGTGCACCAAATAGCGAAATTAGTTCAAAAAATTTTTCTGAAACGAGTGCTTTTAGTGGAGCGGTATAGTAGGCGGTGCGGTTGGTGGCTAAAGCCGTAAAAAGTGCTTGCATTGCAATTAAACTTTTTCCTGATCCAGTAGGAGTGGAAACGATTAGATGTTCACCGCTTACAATGCCGATTAGGGATGCTTCTTGGTGCGGATACATTTCTTTGCCCGTAGATTTCACCCAATTGGTAAAACTGTCGGCAATAGCTTGCGGATCGGGATTTAAGCCGTACTCGTCCTCTAATTTATCTAATGCCACATTTAATGGGGGCTGGGAGGTTTCGTCCATTCTTAAATTATACGAGATAGAAAAATTTATTTACGTCTGTAAATAAATTTGTTTCGGTTAGCTCGCTTGCATTTGTTACTTTTGTATGGAGTTTATAGCTTATAAGGCTTTTAATGAAAATAAAGAATTTTATGAAATGGGTATTTATGAAAAATCGGGAAGACCTATTACGGAACGAGAAAATTAGTACGCTCCTTTTTAGAATGTCACTTCCTGCTACTATTGGCATGCTCGTTAATGCACTCTACAATATCGTGGATACTATTTTTGTAGGACGTGGCGTAAACGCTTTAGCAATCGGGGGTTTGACGGTAGTATTTCCTATTCAAATGCTTGCCATTGCTTTGAGCTTGCTGGTTGCTATTGGTGCGGCGGCTAATATTTCTATTAGTTTTGGTGCGGGTGACTTACGTAAAGCGCGTAAATATGTGGGCAATAGTTATACTCTTGCCACTATCATTTCTTTAATTTTAGTAGTTATTGGCGTAATTTTTATTCGTCCGCTCCTGCGATTATTTGGTGCTTCCGCTATTTTGATGCCCTATGCTTATGATTATTTAAGTATTGTTTTGATTGGAATAGTTCCACTGGCATTAGTAACCGTTAATAGTAGTGTGTTACGGGCTGAAGGTAATGCCAAAATGGCAATGCTATTTGTGGCTTTGGGGACGATTTTTAATATAATTCTTGATCCGATTTTTATTTTTGGTTTCCATATGGGGATTCGGGGAGCGGCCGCAGCCACCGCTTTGAGCCAAATTACTGGTTTTCTCTTGGCGCTTAGTTATGCTCTGCGAAAGAAGAATATTATTAGTGTATCGTGGCAAGATTTTCGGCTGGAATTTTCCGTGGTTATGGATATTTTTAAGTTGGGAGCATCTTCTTTTGTGCGGCAAGTTTCGGGTAGTGTTTTAATGATTTTCCTAAATAATGCGGTGATGAATTTTGGTGGGGAAGTAGCTCTATCGGCAGTGGGTATTATTAGCCGCATGACGGCTTTTGTTTTTATGCCAATGTTCGGAGTCGTTCAAGGAATGCAGCCAATTGTGGGATTTAATTTTGGTGCACGGCAATATGGTCGGGTTAAAGAAGTAGTAAAAATAAGTATTCGGTTTTTATTGTCGTATTGTTCTATTGCTTTATTGTTAGTATTTCTATTTAATAAATCGGTATTCCGTATGTTTACTACGGATATAGAAGTTATTACGGTGGGTACTGATGCGATGAAAATTATGCTTATTGCAGTACCCGTGGTGGGAGTGCAAATTATTGCAGCCTCTTTTTATCAAGCAATAGGACTGGCGAAACCCGCGATGTTTCTTTCATTATTACGGCAGGCAATTTTATTGATTCCCCTTATTTTGCTGTTGCCGAAATTATTTGGTTTGGGCTTGCTAGGGATTTGGTTAGCATATCCGATTGCAGATATTTTATCTACTGGGGTGAGCGGTATAATGCTAAGAAAAGAGCTAAAGCGTATGGTTGCTTAAGCGGATTAGGAAAATATGAAAATTAAGAAATTATTGGGTTTATTTTCTGTAGCCGTTTTATCCACTAGCTTAGTTGCCTGCGGTGTTAACAGTTCGGAAACTGAGAAAACAAGTTCCGAGAATGCCGAAAAAGTAGCAGCGCAAAAACAATCGGTTCGGTATGTTAACGCTAATTATGTCGATTATGTGCAACCTAGTGACATTGTTAAAGATACTAAGAATATTGGTAGTAAATATAAAAAATATTATGTTAAATATTTAGACTATATGGCGCCTAATGGAAAGCCAATACGTATTGTGGCGGCAAATAAAGTCAGTGATGAGCAAATGCTGAAAGCATATAATGTGTTGTCTTTCTATCTAACTGATTACGGGAAATATAAGAAGCAGAACATTGCTAATTCTATGGCAAATAAGGGTGCGGTTTTGGTGATGCCTAACGGTGCTGATGGCGATGGTAAGACTCCAGATGATGCCCTTGCTGGTCAGCCTTTATATCAAATGGAAGTTCCAACTGCAGGTAGTAAATGGTATCAAGAAAATGATTATAAACACCGGGATGCTGCTTACGAAGAAATTTTTCATATGGTACACGATTACGGTATTGGTACCACCTCTAATCCTGCCGCTGAACCAAAGCTAGCTAAGCAAATTAAAACGGGTTTGGATTCCGTTTTGCCAAAAGCTAAAAAAGATTGGGGTAATAAGGGAATTTGGGGTTTAGGATCTCGGGAATGGATACTATCACTTGCTAAAGAAAAATCTTTAGAACAGGAATACGTGGTATCGGGTATTGATTCTTACTATGGTCTTTGGGAAGCCTATACGGAAAGTGATAAGGGTATGTGGGGAATGTACGTACCAAAAAATCGGGCAGCTGTAAAAGCAAAAGATCCACACGTCTATCAGATTATTACGAGTTTTATGCCCGAGAATTTTACGTATATGGAACGTATTGATTCTAATTTTGCTGGAGTGTTCCAAATGAGTTTAGATCCTAAAAAACCATATACCTATAAATCTCAATATTTGCAAAATGCTCGTCTTACCGGGAAAAACAATTCGGCATTAGTGGGTAACGACCTAGATAATATTTTGTTGGGTAATGCTGGCAGTAATCAACTTGATGGGGGCAAGGGAAATGACGTTGTGCAGTTCTCGGGTGCTTTTGACGAATATAAGATTTCTAAAAGTGGTAATAAATTAGTGGTAACAGATACGAAAAATCGCGATGGAAAAGACACCTTAACTAAGGTGGAAATTTTACGTTTTACAGATATGGATGTGCTGGTCAGTAGCATTAAATAAGTATTACATATCTAAAATTAAAGACGTCTACTCTGTTTTGAAGTAGACGTCTTTTCAGTACACCGCCAGGGACTTGAACCCTGAACCCTCTGATTAAGAGTCAGATGCTCTGCCAGTTGAGCTAGCGGTGCGTAACGAATAAAAATTCTACCTAGCTTGCATTTTATAAGCAAGTCGGGAAGGTAAAAGTGGCTGTGAAATAATGCACCATTATAAAAAATTCTAGTTTTGGATGGTGGATTCTCGCATTTGTTTGTGCAATAGGGCTAAAATGGAAAGTGCTTTTTTAATCTATTAACAGGACGGTACCGTGGTAGATCCAGTAGTAACGCTAGCGACCAGCGCACAATTTCCGCATCTTGATCAAGATGAGCAACTTTTGCCAGATGCGTTAAGGGAGCGGGGTATTGAACCAAAAATTGCGGTTTGGGATGACCCAACTGTTAATTGGGAAGATGCGGGAACGGTTGTGGTGCGTTCTGTGCGGGATTATGCGAATGATGTGAATAAATTTATTGCTTGGGCAAATTCTGTTCCTCGTATTTTTAATTCTCCGCAAACCATGGCTTGGAATACGGATAAGCACTATTTACAGGAATTAGAAAAGCTGGGTTTACCTACCATTCCTACTATTTGGCTGGAACCAGATCAGGTTCTTTCTAAGCAGCAAATTCATTCACGTTTTCCAGCTTCGGGTGATTTTGTGGTTAAGCCAGCAATTTCTTCTGGCGGTAGAGGTACGGGACGTTACACGGCAACTGATGCAAAGTCGCGTGGTGAGGCTATTGAGCATGCCGTATATGAGCTGTCGCAGGGTAATACGGTGATGGTGCAACGTTATTTGGATGTTATTGATCGGCAGGGTGAAACCTCACTTATTTATTACAATGGTCTTGCTGCTTACCAAGTAGAAAAAGAACCAATGCTTCATCCGCGTTTCCGTTCAGTAAAAGATTCGCCAGTAATAGAAGAGGTGGCACATTCTGCAAATATTTCAGAAGAAACTTGGCGTTGGGGGGAACGTATTCGTACTACGTTACATGACTACATTAAGCAAAAAGCGGGTCGCGATGAACTGCTGTTATTTAATCGCGTCGATTTAGTGCGTGGAGATGCCGAGTCGGATTCTGAATTTTATGTTATGGAAGTGTCGTTAATTGACGGTTCGCTTTATTTAGGAAAGGATGAAAGTCATTTAACGCGTTTTGCGGATGCTATTCAAACTCGGGTTCTGTATTAAATTGATTTTGTCGTGATGCTTATCACGGATGCTGTATTTGGTGCTTTTAGGTGAGGCTTGATATAGTTTTATTTCGTTGTAATAACGATATGGTGGCTGTAGCTCAGTTGGTAGAGCACCTGGTTGTGGCTCAGGTGGTCGCGGGTTCAAGTCCCGTCAGCCACCCCATATTTTCTTAAGTGCCTATTTTAAGTGCGCGTATATAAAAATATTCAAGATTAGTAGTGCATCATAGTATTAAATATTAAAATTTTTTATATTATACGCCCATTTAGGGATTCAATTATTCACAACAGGATAGTAGATAGATTTTTAGTATCCTTTTTCTATTGCGTTGGAATATTAAGTTTTTTATATGATTTCAATATATTCATATTGTTTGCGTTTTAGTTTCTTGAACTTTTGCTGATTGTTCTACATCTATTTTCTTAACAAATATTCTTATTATTTCTGCATCTATATTTGTAATATCATATATTTTCTAACTAGCTTTAAGAATGAACCTATACATAAGTAATATTTTATATAGAAATAGTTGTGGCAAAATACGAATATTGCACTTATGTAACGTGCAATAACGTCTAAGTAATCAAGTTAAATGTAATAAGTTAATAACCGTAGTTTTGGTAAGTTAATTATTTAAGGTTTTGTGTTTGGTGGAATCGGTTTTAATTTTTTCTGCCGATTTTTTAGCTTCGCTAGTAGTCGGTCCTTCACCTGCAGGAAATAAAATATCGCGATAGTAACGTAATTCGTCTATGGAATCGTAAATGTCTCCCAAGGCGCGGTGATTGCCTGTTTTCTCAGGGCTGGCAAAATAGGTTCGCGGATACCAGCGTTTTGCTAATTCTTTAACAGAGGAAACGTCAATAATGCGATAGTGTAGATAATCAACTAATTCGGGCATATCACGAGTTAGGAACATGCGGTCGGTGCCTACTGAATTACCGCCTAGGGGAGCTTTGCCAGCATCAGGCACTAATTCTTTAATATAGGCCAATGCCTGTTGTTGTGCTTCTGCTAAGGTAATGCCATCATTCCATTCGTGAATAAGATTTGTGGTGGTGTGCATTTGACGCACAAAGGAATTCATTTTAGTAACCGCGGCTTCAGGTGGGCGAATTACTAGATCAAGACCAGGAGCTAGGGGATTAAGTTGCGCGTCAGTTACTACGATTGCAATTTCCACCAGTGCGTCTGTTTCCAAATTAAGACCGGTCATTTCACAGTCAATCCATACAATTGGCGTGTGTTGATTAGAAAAATTATTCACCTATATAGGATAGCAAATACTTATGGTATGTAGGAAAATGTTACTTTTCCTAGTTATGGTGATAAAGATATATTGGTTTGTGATGTTGAATTAAGTGGTTATAGTAGCTAGTTCTTTTTTAACTGCATTACGTATAAATTCTGAACGATTTATACCACGTATTTTTTTTAATTCTTCTATTTTTTCTAAATCGCTCGTTGTTAGTTTAATGCTAATTGCATGTAAATCTTCAGCAGAAATACGTGGTCTACCTCGTTTTATTTCACTAAGATGCATCTGCGACCAGTCATCAGATAAATATTCTTCTTCCCAAGCGTTGAGCTGTGTAGGAGATATGTTAATTTTTTTCTCTATTTCTGTGTTCATTTTATAACCCCATTTCTTTTAAAAATTTTTTAGTAGGCGGTGTTAAAGCGTGGTAAATAAGTAAATCTTTATCAATTAGAACTCCTACCATTTGTATTAAGCGTCCTTTTGTGTCTGTTCCTAAAGCAATATATTCTTCTTGCTCTTTGTCTGTCCTTATTCTGTAATGACTGCAATTTTTCCAAGCGGTTAAGACATCGTTTTCAGTTATATTTTTATGTTTAGTAGTAATTCTTTTGTGAATATAAATTTTCATAAAAGCCACCTAATAATGTATTACTTTATTGTAATACAAAAAGATTATATGTGCAATATGTGTTGATTAATTGTTGAAATTACAACATAAACGCTTATTATGTAGATATTTGTGATGAGTGCCCCCAGCGGGATTCGAACCCACAACCTACAGATTAGAAGTCTGTTGCTCTATCCATTGAGCTATGGAGGCGTGTGATAGCAATTCATTTTACCCATTTTTATTAGCCAAACACTAATTATGGCTAATAATTCACTTTTTAATTTAATTTACGGATAATAATTTTATGAATAATTTTTCCTCGATGGATGACGCATACGCTAATGCGTTGAAGCGTACGGTAGTGGCGTTGCGTCAAGTCCAGTTCTCTCTAGCCATGCCGGGAGTGAACGATTTAGAGGAAATGCGTAAATCTTTGCTGACGCAACTAGAAAATCGGATTTTACCCAATGCAGGCACTAATATTATGCCTGCAATCGTGGTTTTTGGGGGTTCTTCGGGGGTTGGTAAATCCACTTTGATTAACTCTATATTAGGGCAACATATAGCTAAAGTTTCACTTATTCGTCCCACTACCACCCAGCCTTTAATCGTAGTTAATCCTACTGATATGGCTACATTAAAAGCTCATGCATTATTACAGTTGGGTAAGCTGGTGCAAAATTCTGCAGTGCCTGCGGGGTTAGTAATTGTGGATGCTCCAGACTTTGATACGGTTGTGGCTCAAAACCGTGAAATTTCTAATCGGCTAATAGACTGCGCTGATTTGTGGATATTCGTTACCACGGCAGCGCGTTATGGTGATGCTTCAGCTTGGAATATTTTAGAAACGGCACAAAGTCGGGGGACTACGTGTGCCGTTGTATTAAATCGGGTAGAAGCTGATGCGGTTAGCGCAATTCGTGCTGATTTGGCAAATCGTTTATCCGTGTTGAACGGTGAAAAAACTTTTTTTGTAGTTTTGGAACGTTTCGGCATCTCTGAGTTATTGCCCGTCGAGCTGGTTACAGAATTAAAAGAATGGCTCAATGTCATTGCTAAGTCACATTTGAGTAAAATATTTATTTCACGTACTACAACTGCACTTTTGCCTACTTTACGTGCGGATTTATTGACCTTAGCAGACGGAGTGGAGGCACAATCGCACGCATTAGTAGATTTACGTGACAAAGTTGTAGAAAGTTCCCAACCAGCATTGGATAAGCTCACTACGAATATTCGCGCGGGACGTTTGGGGCAGGGAGCACCTACTACGTCTTGGTTAACTTTAGCGTCCACTGGTGGCGCTTTAGCTGATTTGGTATTTTCTCGTCGTTTTAGCGTGTTTGCTTCACGTAATATGCGCTTACGTGATCGTGCATTAGAAAAGTTATTTTCTAGCGTTTATAGTGCTGTGCAGTTGGCTTTAAAGCAGGCATTGATTAGTACCCAAAATGCAATTGAAACTAGCTGGCAGTGTGATGTGGTAGAAACGGCTGAATTTATCAAGCGGGCTCGTGCTCGTATAAATTTAGATACACTGGTAGCGCAAGCGTTACGTGATTGGGAAAGCTATTTGCAAAATACGGGTAAGCAAAATCAAATTAGTGATTTGTTAAGTGCATCGGGTAATGCATATCTTTTGGGTACGGGTGCTGGTGGTGTTATCGGTGTGGTAAAACTTATCCAAAAAGAACGCAAAGAAAATGAATTGAGGCAAGCACGAAATCGGCTTATTGAATGTGCGGAAGGAGCAATTTCTGCATTAAATAATGCGTATTTAGATGTTTTAGCAGATATTGAAGTTGGTAATAGTGCAAAACTACGGTTACGTGCAACCGAGTTTTTGGAAGTTACAAAATAGGTAGGCAAATTATATGACACAGTCCGAAATTTTTTCTCGTATTGATACTTTAGAAGCAGTTTTAACGCAGATTGCTCCCTATTGTGATGATTGGGCTGTGCAGCAAGCTACAAGCAGTTTAGCGGATGTGCGTAAACGGGTTGTAGTGGGTGCGGACTTTACGGTAGTGGCATTAGTCGGCGGTACGGGCAGTGGTAAATCTACATTATTTAACGCATTAACTGGATTGCAGTTTGCAGATAGTGGTAAATTGCGTCCCACTACGGAACATCCGACGGCTTGTACGTGGAGTGGGAATTCGCAACCTCTATTAGATTATTTAGATATTGCTCCTGTTCGCCGTATTGTGCAAGATTCTATTTTGACTCCCGCACCGGCAGAATTGGCTGGTTTGGTATTGCTGGATTTACCAGATTATGACTCTGTGAAGTTGGAACATTCTAGCCTAGTGCAAAAGTTATTACCCCTAATTGACGTGCTTATTTGGGTGGTAGATCCGCAAAAATATGCGGACGAAATTTTACATCAAGGATATTTGCAAGCCTTGCAAAATCGAGCTAAATCAATGGCGGTGGTGCTTAATAAGGTTGATACGGTAGCGGCTTCAGGTTTGGCGGTTCTTACTGCTGATTTACAAAAATTATTACTTGTTGACGGTGTTGGGGAAGTGCCAATTTATCCCGTTTCTGCATTAGCTAAGACCGGTCTTGAGCCGGTGCGTAACCTATTACAAGATGCGGTGGCATCTCCTTCTGTGGTTTTGGATCGGGCAAGAGTGCAACTGGTAGAAGTTACCGCATTATTAAATAGGCAAATTGGTTCACGAGAAGTTGAAGCAAAACCCGCTTTATTAGCTGATTTAACCACGCAAGCTCTGGAAGCTACGGGCATATCGGCGATCATACAAGCTATTGAGGATAGTGGGAGTAAATGGATGACTCCCGCAATTCCAGTACCACAAGTGCCTGCTTTTACTTTGCTGGTAGCCTTACGTGATACGTGGCTGAATTATGTGGTAACGTCCTTGCCAGAAAACTGGGCTAATGCTTTTGCTATGGAGCTGACTTCAGCAGAAACGCTTAAACATACTTTTGCCATTAAACTAGATACGTTAAGACCACCCATTTTACAACGAACTTTAGTTTGGTGGGCATTAGGTCTAGGAATGCTTATGGTATTGCTGACGACGGTGGGTGCCGTAGTTGGTTTCCCGTTTGCAACGGGAGTTTTTCGTTATATTTTGCCTATTGTAGTGGTAGGTCTGGCAGTTTTGCTAGTGATTTTATCGCGTTTGTATGTAAAAAGGCAGGCACGGGTTTTGGCGCAGTTATATAACGATAAGACTAGGCAAATAGTTAATAAGATTTTACAAGAACAATTGTTAATGCCTATCATGCCTTTAGCACAAGTGCATAAGCAGGCACGAATTGCATTGAACTCTCAGTAATTGCAATACTTTTTGTTTTCCACAATTTTGGTTTATACCTAATTTTTCCACTTTTTCTTGAGGGTAATTTTTCTCCTCTGGTTTGTTGTAGATACTGTAAGGGTCAAATTTAACATCGGAGGATAAAATGGCAAATGATACAAGTATTACCGTGCGTGGTTGGGCTGGTGGAGATCCTACGCTCTATATCAACAGCAAAGGAAACGGCGCGGATAATTCAAAACTTTCTACGACGATCGTAAATGTAGGAGTTACTCCACGTATTTTTAAGCGTGATTTAGGTGAATTTATCAATGGGGATACCGCTTGGTATTCGGTACGTTGTTACGGTTCTCTGGCGCAAAACGTGGCGGTTAGTGTGAAAAAAGGTATGCCAGTTTTAGTACGTGGGCGTTTAACCAATAAAGTGTATACGGATAAGAATCAAACTTCACGTTCTAGCCAGGTTATTTTGGCAGATTCTTTGGGAGTGGATTTAAATATGGGCACGGTAAATTATGAAAAAAATAAGAAACGTAATAATGGTACTGCTGGGATTGCAGATGTATCCGCAAGCACGGAACCAAGTGTGGAATTAAGTGCGGAAACAGGTATGGATGGGGTAGAGATAGAAAATGAGTGTTTAGTGAAATGATGAATGTGGATAATTAGCCGTATTGACCACTTTTTAGGAGTAATGTTTTTATTTTCTTTAACTATTGTTTTTGCATAATATAATGTGGGTAGAGAAATAATAAACATTAGTATCGGAGAAAAGTGGCTGAATATATTTATTCTATGGTTCGCGCTCGCAAAACCGTAGGCGATAAGGTAATTCTTGATGACGTAACAATGGCATTTTTACCGGGAGCAAAAATCGGTATGGTGGGTCCGAATGGAGCGGGGAAGTCTACCATTTTGAAAATTATGGCAGGACTAGACGAGCCATCTAATGGTGAAGCTAAGTTATCTCCGGGTTTTTCGGTCGGTATTCTAATGCAGGAGCCACCGCTTTCTGAAGATAAAACGGTCTTAGAAAATGTGCAGGAAGCTGCTGGCGACATGTTTGCTAAGGTTGCCCGTTTTAATGAAATTGGCGCAGAAATGGCTGATCCGGATGCAGATTTTGATGCCCTAATGGAAGAAATGGGTAAATTACAGACGGAAATTGATGCTGCGGATGCTTGGGATCTTGATTCCCAATTACAACAAGCAATGGATGCGTTACGTTGTCCGCCACCAAACACTCCGGTTAAGGTGCTTTCGGGTGGAGAACGGCGTCGAGTTGCCCTGTGTAAGCTGCTTCTGGAAGCTCCCGATTTACTACTTTTAGACGAACCTACCAATCATTTAGATGCAGAATCTATTCTTTGGTTAGAACAGCACTTAGCTAAATATCCAGGTGCCGTTATCGCGGTTACCCACGATCGATATTTCTTAGACCATGTTGCACAGTGGATTGCGGAAGTTGATCGCGGGCGGCTATATCCCTATGAAGGTAATTATTCTACCTATTTGGAAAAGAAGCAGGAACGTTTAGAAGTTCAAGGCAAAAAAGATGCCAAACTTAAAAAACGCCTAAAAGATGAGCTGGAATGGGTGCGTAGTTCAGCTAAAGGTCGGCAAGCTAAATCAAAGGCGCGTCTACAACGCTATGAAGAAATGGCGGCTGAAGCAGATCGGACCCGTAAGCTTGACTTTGAAGAAATTCAGATTCCACCCGGACCACGTTTAGGTAATGTAGTAATTGAAGCAAATACTTTAGAAAAAGGCTTTGATGAGCGAATTTTAATTAAAGATCTTTCATTCTCACTACCGCGTAATGGCATTGTGGGTATTATTGGTCCAAACGGTGTAGGTAAAACGACGTTATTTAAGAGTATCGTCGGTTTAGAACCACTTAATTCGGGAGAACTTAAGATTGGTGAAACTGTAAAAATCTCGTACGTGGATCAAAATCGTGCCGGAATTGATCCGAATAAGAACGTGTGGGAAGTAGTATCGGATGGTTTGGACTATATTCATGTAGGGCAGGTAGAAATGCCTTCGCGTGCCTATGTGTCCGCTTTTGGTTTCAAAGGCGCAGATCAGCAAAAATTAGCAGGTGTGCTTTCTGGTGGAGAACGCAATCGACTTAATTTAGCACTTACCTTAAAACAGGGTGGAAACCTTATTTTGCTTGACGAACCTACTAACGATCTTGATGTGGAAACTTTAGGTTCCCTGGAAAATGCACTATTGCAATTCCCAGGTTGTGCCGTAGTTATTACCCACGATCGGTGGTTCCTAGATCGTGTGGCTACACATATTCTAGCTTGGGAAGGTACTGCCGAAGAGCCATATAATTGGTATTGGTATGAGGGTAATTTTGAATCATACGAAAAGAATAAGGTGGAGCGACTTGGAGTAGATGCTTCGCGTCCGTCTGCAATGACCTATCGTAAACTTACGCGTGATTAAATGACACTTTATTATTTTACTTTAGCGTTAATGGCAGTTGTAGGAATTGTAATACTACTGATTATAGGAATAGCAGTGGTCACTATGGTTCGTCGTTGGGATAGTGATCCCGTACAAAATCTGGATGGACCAGTGCGGGAGTACTTGCTTACTGACGATGTGGTTACTGCGGATGGTAATAGTGCTGAAAATGCAAACGGCATGGAGGTAGTATAAATATTTTCTGCGTATATGAGAATTTATGTGCTTAAACCTGCAGTGCGGATTTAAGCGTTAAAAATGGGTGTTACTTTTTAGGCTTATTTGCTTGTATTATTTGTAAAAGGCGTTTGCCATTAGTGGCACTAAAACTAAAATTTTCTTTACCAATTAAATAATATTTTTTACCGGTATAGAGCTGATATTGTGTTGCGTCAATTTCTAGTTCTAGTTTGGGTGTGCCTAGATTTGTTGGTGCTTTTACTTTTTTACCAGTATTGAGCACGTTAGTTAAAGTAGATAAATCATTAACCTCATATGTTATTTCCGCTTCGTTTACCCTCGCCTTATGTACTTCAGTAAAATTAGGTGTATTCGGATTTAAGATAAATATTGATACGAGTGTGGGAACTAAAGCTACTCCGACTAAGATGGCAATTGTGCTTAATAGTTTATTCATAATTTCTCCTCGTATTACGTATTATTTTAGCTTAGTGTGTTTGATTTTGATGTTTCGATATGCGTAATTTGTTGGATATTTTAAGTATTTAAGAGTTTCTATTCATAATTTTCAAAATAGTGAATAGACTTATGGCAGGTATAAACATAAAGGACGAGGAATGGCTAAAATTACCAATCGTGAATTATTCTATCGGCTTGCGTCTGCTTACGGAGTGGCAACTGAATTTCATAATTTTGCGGGTGAGGTACAACAGGTAGCCGACGATACAATTATTGCGGTTTTGGAAAGTATGGGTGTGTGCGAACTTAGTGATGCCTCTTTAGCTACTGAATTAGAGCGTATTTCTTTTGCAGATTGGGAAACCGTTTTACCGCCAACAACTGTTTTGCGTCAAGATATGGCTGGAGAAATAAAGGTGCACGTGCCACACGGGCAAAAAGTACGGGTGGAATTACGTTTAGAAGATGCGCGCGTAATTTCTCTTACTCAGGTAGAAGATTTAACTTTCCCAAAAGAAATTCAAGGACGGTTAGTGGGTCAGGCTGCTTTTGCGGTACCGTACGATTTACCGCTTGGCTATCATACGCTAATTGCATACGTGGGAAACGCAGAGCCCGCTGTATATGAATCTATGTTGATTGTAGTGCCAATTTCCCTTACTCCACCCTCGCCTAATCAACATTCTTACGGGTTAATGGCACAACTTTATTCGGTGCGTTCACGCCAATCTTGGGGTATTGGAGATTTTGCTGATTTAACCGAAATGAGTGCAATTTTTGGTGAATTTGGTGCTGATTTCTTATTGGTTAATCCTTTACATGCGGCCGAGCCAGTAGGAGAGATGTCCCCCTCACCCTATTTGCCCGTAACTCGAGCTTTTTTTAATCCAATTTATATTCGTCCGGAAAATATTCAAGAATTTGCCTATTTACCCGCTTCGCAGAATTCGTTACTTGCTTGGGCGGGTGCTGAAATAAAAAGTTCCTCGACGCGTAATGCGCTCATTGATCGTGATGCGGTTTGGGAAGTAAAAAAGTCAGTTTTAGAAGCGATTTTCCAAGCTCCGCGTAGTGTTTCGCGTGAGCAGAGTTTTACTCGTTTTTGCGTAGAAAAAGGTAGTGAGTTAGAAGATTTTGCACTTTGGTGTGCGCTTATTGAAAATGATTCGGGGCAAATGTCTGCAAAATTACCCCCAATAGATTCGCCACAAATTAAGTTAGCACGTATTAAATTAGCGGAGCGGATTAAGTTCTGGATGTGGTTACAATGGGTGGCAGATGAACAACTTGCACAGGCGCAAAAAACTGCTCGTGATTCCGGTATGAAATACGGAATTTGTCACGATTTAGCAGTGGGTGTACATCCTGCGGGAGCTGATATTTGGCGAAATACTAGTGCTTTTGCTAAGGGTATGACGGTAGGCGCACCACCAGATATGTATAACCAGCAGGGGCAAAACTGGTCACAACCACCGTGGAGTCCACGTGGTTTAGTGCAATTGCAGTATAAACCATTACGTGAGATGCTAGCAGCGGTTTTACGTCATGCGGGTGCTTTGCGTATTGACCATATTATGGGGTTATTCCGTTTGTGGTGGATTCCAGAGGGAAAAACTGCTGACTGTGGTACTTACGTACGTTTTGACCATGATGCGATGGTGGGTATTGTCCTATTAGAGGCATTAAGGGCAGACGCAATTTTAGTGGGAGAAGATTTAGGTACGGTTGAACCGTGGGTACGTGAATACTTAAAGGCACGAGGAATATTAGGAACTTCGGTCTTTTGGTTTGAAAAAGAGGCAGACGGTAGTCCAATGCGTCCAGAACATTATCGCCACGATGCGTTGGTTACGGTAGATACGCACGACTTGCCCCCAATTGCTGGCTATTTAGCACAGGAGCATATTGATTTACGTGCCAAACTAAAACTGTTGGTAGAATCTGAACAAAGTTTACGTAAGGCTGCGGACGAAGAATATAAGCAGGTAGTTACGGTGTTGCAAGAACAAAACTTAATTCCAGAAATCCCCACAGAACGTGAATTGATTGAAGCATTACATTTATATATTGCACGCACTCCAGCTCCTTTACTAGGTATTTCGTTGGTAGATGCGGTAGGGGAACGGCGTATCCAAAATCAGCCGGGAACTTATAAAGAATATCCAAATTGGCAAATTCCTTTAGCAGATGGAACTGAAAACGTGGTATTGGTTGAAGAGTTGCCCGCTCATCCTCGTTTACGTTCCTTAATGCACTTAATGCAAACGGAGTTGGCTAGTGACTAATAATTTACCTAATCCAGAGCTAAGTGCAGAAAATATTATTTTGGCATTGGGTGGAGTGGATAATATAGTTAATTTGGATGGAAATATTTCGCGTATTTCGGCTCGGCTTGCGGATATGTCTGCTGTAAATGCGCAAATGCTTAAAAGTATGGGGATGTATAGCGTGGTCATACAAAAAGATACGGTGCAATTGATTATTGGTAAATGTGCCGAAGCTTTAATTTACGAAATTACACCGCATCTTAATTTAGTTTATGAATAAGCTAGTTTCTATCACATTCCTGTGCTTTTACGGCACGTTCAGCACGTGCTAATTCTTCGCTAACTAAACGTAGCAGGGCAGGAGCTGCAGTGGAATGAGTTGTGAGCCATTTTTGCCCAGCCGTTACTAAATCCACACCTAAATCAGTACGTCCAGCTAAGGGTAGGGGGAACGTGCCCGAAATTGTATTAGAAGCAATTTCATGGGTGCGGTCTTTCCATTGTGATTCGACTACGGCAAAATATTTATCAACATAGGGAAGTAATAGTTGCACATCACCCGCAGTAAAGCCGTGGCTCATGGCACGTTGCACAGAATTAGGAATATTTCCTGCAATGATTTTTTCCCAAGCCTTTATTTTTGCCTCTGCGCTGGAAAGCGCACCAAGAGCAGAGGCAGCCTCGTTTGCTCCAGATGCGGTATTGTCACGAGTAATTTTTTCGTTTTCAATATCTTCTTCCGTTACTAACCCAGCTTCTGCCAGTTTTTGTATAACCGTCCACCGCATTGCGTTATCCATATTTAATCCAGCGGGAACTTCTTTACCTGCTAGCCAACCTTGATAGGTTGCTAATTCACTGGTAGGTGCAAACGAAATAGCGGCACGTGTAAGTTGCAGTTGTCGATCTGAACCAGCTTCCGCCTTTTTGGTTAACTCACTTAATTTTCGGGCAATTTCCAGCTCTAATTCGCTACGAGATTCAGGGGCAGAATACAATTTACCTGCCGTTTCCAGCTGACTTAAAATGGTACGTAATACCGTGCCGTGAGTTTCAATTTCTAAGGCCCGTAATATGAGGCGTGCATAATCACGTGCACGCATTTGCCCATCACGGCACATATCCCAAGCACTAAAGAGTACTAGGGTGCGTGTAAGTAAATCGGTAAATGCATTGATATTTTCTATTGCGCAAGCTAAGGATTGCTCATCTAAACGTATTTTTGCATAGGCTAAATCACCGTCATTTAATAAAATTAAATCGGGTCGTTTTTTACCGATAAAGGCGGGTACATCTGTGTATTTACCCGCAATATCTAGTTCGGTATCAATTACTTTTACAAATTTTCCATCTATAAGATCGTATCCACCAACTTTTAAGCGATGTGGGCGTAATGAAGCATAGCGATCACACTCTTGCAAAATTCTAAACTGGTTAATTTTCCCATTTTCTGTATTTATTTCGGGGCGGAGCGTATTTATGCCTGCTTCTTCTAACCAGAGCTCAGACCATTCTTTTAAGTCGCGTCCAGAAGCTATTTCTAGTTCCGTTAGCAGGTCAGCTAGGGTAGCATTTCCCCAAGCTTTTTTTGCTAAATAACGTTGTACGCCAGTAATAAAACCATCCCAGCTTACGTAAGCAACTAATTGTTGAAATACCGCTGCTCCTTTACCGTATGTAATACCGTCAAAATTTACTATGACGTCTTCAAGATCGCGAATGTCCGCAGCGATTGGGTGGGTAGATGGAAGTTGATCTTGTGCCTGTGCCCAAGATTTTTCGGAAGCATTAAAAGTCACCCATGCATCTTTCCAGCGGGTAGTTTCTGCCGTTGCCACATGACTCATAAATTCGGCAAAAGATTCATTTAACCAAAGGTCATCCCACCATTTCATAGTTACTAAATCCCCGAACCACATATGTGCTAATTCGTGTAGTACGGTAACTGCACGGCGTTCAATTACGGCTTCGGATGCTCTGGAACGGAATATATAATCATCTAGGATAGTTACGCAACCGGGATGTTCCATAGCGCCAGCGTTATATTCGGGCACAAAAATTTGGTCATATTTACGGAACGGGTAGGGCTGTTTAAAAGCTTTCTCAAAAAAAGGCATACCCTGTTTGGTGATTTTAATAATTTCTTCACCGTCTAAGTATTCTACGAGTGAATTGCGCGCATATACTCCCATGGGAATTTCACGCCCATCTACCGAAGTGTAAGAGCTTGTATATCCGGCATAGGGTCCTGCCACAATACAGGTAAGATAGGAAGAAATTTTTTCGGTTGGACTAAAATTCCAAATATTATATTTGCCGTCCGCAGTCGCTACTGGTTCGGGTGAGGGAGATACGGAAAAAACTTTCCAATGTTTAGGAGCGGTGACTTCGAATGTGAAATTAGCTTTCAAATCAGGTTGCTCAAATACCGCATACATACGGCGTGAGTCAGGTACTTCAAATTGTGAATAGAGGTAGGCTTCCCCGTCGGCAGGATCTATTGCACGGTGTAGACCTTCTCCCGTATGGGAATATTGGCAAATCGCACTCACGGTAAGCGTATTTTCTTCCTGTAAATTAGGTAGCGGAATACGTGAATCTTGATAGGAATCTAACGGGAGTTGAGTTCCATTAAGTTCAATTTGTTCTACTTTTTCTGCAATTAAATCGATAAAGGTTGTACTGCCTTGATTCGCGCTAAAAGTTACGGTGGATACAGACTTGAAAGTGTCATTATTTGTTAAATCTAGTATCACTTTATAATTATGTGTGCTAATGATTTGGGCTCGTTCACTAGCTTCAATTCGAGTTAAATTTTCTTTAGGCATTATATTCTACTTTCTAATATAAAAAATTATTACCAAATACGGACACGTTCTGTGGGTGGTAAATAAAGCTCATCACCTTCACGTACATTAAATTCTTCAGCAAACGCATCCACATTTTTCATTACCCCGTTACATCTAAATTCGGCAGGTGAATGTGGGTCGGTAGCAATGCGTTGCAGCATTAACTCATCACGACGTTTTTCTTGCCAAATATGGGCATAGGAAAGTAAAACGCGTTGCACTCCAGTAAAGCCAGCAATTTTTGGTACGTCTTTTACGCTTGCATATCCAGCTCGTTTCATCGCAATTGCATAAGCCTTTAAGGCAATGGAAATACCACCTAAATCACCAATATTTTCTCCCAGTGTTAAAGCACCCTGTACATGATGTGGGGAGTCTGCGGGGAACTGGGCAGGCACATGCGCATCATACTGTGCAACTAATGCCTGCGTACGTTTTTTAAATTCTGCTAAATCGCGACTCGTCCACCAATTATTAAGCTGACCTTTGCCGTCATACTGTGAACCCTGATCGTCAAAACCGTGCCCAATTTCGTGACCGATAACCGAGCCAATACCACCATAATTAAGTGCTAAATCAGCATCAGGATCAAAGAATGGGGGTTGGAGAATTGCTGCGGGGAAAACAATTTCATTTGCTACCGGATTATAGTAGGCGTTTATAGTTTGTGGATACATATGCCATTCGCTACGATCTACCGGCTTGCCTAATTTCGCAATTTCCCGTTGTAACTCAAATTCATTTGCTCGACGAATATTACCTACCAAATCATCAGCTACAATCTCTAGCTTGGTATAGTCTTTCCACTTATCGGGATAGCCAATTTTTGTAACGAACTGATCTAGTTTTTCTAACGCTCTAGTTTTAGTACTTTCGCTCATCCAATCTAAGGCGGTAATTGAATCTCGATAGGCTGCTAGAAGATCCGCAACCAACTGTTCCATTTGTGCTTTATGGCTGGGAGGGAAATATCGTTTTACATATTCTTTCCCTAAGGCTTCTCCAAGCATGCCATCTACTAGGCTAACTCCACGTTTCCAACGATCGCGTAGTTCTAAGCTTCCGGCAAGAGTACGTCCATAGAAAGCAAAGTTTTTTGCCACAATCTCTTTGCTCAAATAGGGCGCTCGCGATAGTATTATGTGCCATTTCAAGTAGGTGGCAATTTGGTCAAGGGAACTTTCTGCCCACAGTTTTGCAAATCCAGCTAGTGCATTTGGGGTATAGACTAATAATTCTGGTGCTTTATCACGAGTTAAGCCATAGCATGCAAATGCTTCTGCCCAGTTAAATTCGGGAGCATATGTTAGGAATTCATCCCAAGTCATTACGTTGTTAGTTTTTTTAGTATCTCGTAGTTCTACTACGTTTAGGTGTTTCGCGGCGAGTTTAGTTTCAAAATCGACGATGTCTAGCATTGCTTGCTGGGCCACGTCCATATCGCAATTTGTGCCTAGTGCATATAGGCGGGGAATGAATTCTTTATAGGCTGTTAAAATTTCTACATATTCTGGTGCGCGATAAAAAGCCTCATCGGGTAGTCCTAATCCGCTTTGGGCAAGCCACACAATATAGTTATCGGGATCGTTTTGGTTAGCGTCAATAGTAAATTCAAAGGGTACGCCCACGCCCGAGGCGGCGAGTTTAGCTAGGGCAATAGTTAATTCGGCTTTATTGCTCGCTGTGTCAATAAGGGAAAAATCGGTGTCTAGGGGAGTTGTGCCTTTTTCGGAAATTAATTTTTCGTTCATAAAAGAAGCGTACAAATCACCAATTTTTTGTGCCTCGTCATTTGGTGTATCCGTATTATCTTGTGCAAGTTCTTCAATGATGGTTTTTACTTTAATTTCGGTTTCGTTATATAGGTCAATAAATGCACCAGCGGAGGCTTGGTCTGCAGGAATTTCAGTGTTGTCAAGCCACGTGCCGTTCACATAACGGAATAAATCATCTTGCGGGCGGACGGTGGTAGTTAAATGTGTGAATAAATCATTTTGCGTATTTTTATTTTTCATAAATTTCATTTTACTCTATTCATTCGGGGTTGTTTTTAGTTATGCTAAGAGTATGCGAGTACATATTGCCACAGACCATGCAGGGTTTGAATTAAAGAATCATTTGGTAGCTTATCTCACGGAGAAGGGCTACGACGTAGAAGATCATGGATACCATGAGTTTGATAAGCTCGATGCGTATCCTCCCGTTTGCTTCGCTTGTGCCGAAGCCGTAGTAGCAGATGCTGGTTCACTCGGTATTGTTATTGGCGGTTCTGGTAATGGCGAACAAATTGCAGCTAATAAGGTTGCTGGAGTGCGGGCGGCCTTGGTGTGGAATGATTCCACTGCCGAGCTGGCGCGTGAGCATAATAATGCTAACGTTATGTCGCTTGGTGCACGTCAGCATAGCGTAGCAGAAGCTACCCGTTTTGTGGATATTTTCCTTGGTACGGGCTATGACGTAGAATCACGTCATCAATCACGTATCGACATGTTAAGTGATTATGAAGCAAATCGTTAAGTAATTTTATTCGTCTAAAAGGGGTAATGCTGAAGCATTACCCCTTTTTATTTAATATTTGATTAGTTGTATAAACTACATTGAACAAGCTGGATCAATATGGGTATCCATATTTTTTACAGGGTGATTACGTGCAGGAATACCAACTGCTACGTGATTGCAGGGCACGTCTTTTGTAACTACTGCGTTTGCACCAATTTTTACATCGTCTCCAATTGTGATTGGCCCGAGCACTTTTGCGCCTGAACCAATTACAACGCGATTTCCTACGGTAGGGTGGCGTTTGGCCTTACTCATTGAGGTTCCCCCTAGTGTGGTGCCGTGAAAAATAACTACGTCCGCACCGACTTCGGCAGTTTCCCCAATAACTACGCCCATTCCGTGGTCAATAAATAATCGTCGTCCTAGCTTAGCCGCGGGGTGAATTTCAATTCCAGTCAAATTTCTAGTAATTTGGGAAATTATTCTGGCAATAGGACGTAATGCGTCATTTTTATTCCACAGATGATGGGCTAAACGATATGCCCAAACGGCATGTACACCCGAATAGGTTACGGC
>PDWI01001836.1_pt1 | contig 33050 bp, 39 predicted proteins | sample 1430891 | NCBI WGS metagenome assembly PDWI01 (sample SAMN01162508, study PRJNA174530) | Oral metagenome, whole genome shotgun sequencing project. | biome: Marine environment; feature: Marine mammal; material: Swab sample of the gingival sulcus; isolation source: swab sample of gingival sulcus... | reverse complement strand
CTAAGACTTTAGCTAATGGTAACCTATAGGCATTTACAGAAAGTGTGACTCGAGTCAACTGGACATCAATTCTGAACGTTGTACCTAGTTGTTCCACCTGTTGTACTTGTCACCATGAGTACACAACCATTTTACAAAGTCGTCGAGTCTTTGGGCAGTTACCCGACCGTCGACCAAGTGTCGTCAGTGGCTGACACTGAAGACTTTCCACAGTCTATGGAACTGTTTAGAGGGTGGAATCTTGCCAGACGTCAGGCTCTTGCCGGGTTTGCTCCATGGGCATTGATACGAGCTCGAGTTGCTGAAAAGTTGAAAGAACGTCTCACCGCTGACAACGTCAACAAGATCTCAGCAGTATACTCTCGTGCAGTCCTCGATTTTGTAACGACAGACTGGATTCAGACGACATTTGATCCCTTTACCGTTCTTCGAGGAGAAAACTCACGAGGTGTTTACGGTCAGGTAATGTCGGACTGTTATCTTGGTTACGAACACGCAGTAGAGATGCATCTCGCACTAGGTCTTCATCTCATTACTCTTGACGATTACCTACATCAACCCCGTAACAAGGTTGCTCATTCAATTATTCGAGCTTGTTCAAATGACGTCGATACTGCTATCGCTCGAGGGACTCTAAGATTCCCTGACGCAAGAAAGAGCTCTTTGTCAACAAACCCTTCAGTATCAATTACAACATGCTCCCAACCTTTCGACGGAGTATTCACACCATTTGCTCTTCCCGCACAATTACGAGGTCAATCGACGGACAAGACAACATACATCCCGACTGTTATTGACATTCAAGGTGGAATTATTAACTCTTCAGTCGGAGTATCACCCTTGACCGACAACTGGACTCTTAACCACGGTACTAAAATAGTGTCGTTCCGGCACGCTACTGTACAGAACCTTAAAGACGCCGTTAAAGTCGTCGATTCTCTTGGCCGTCTTATCGTTGTCGAAAACGTTGATAGTTTCTGCAGTCTTCACGATTTTGATCCCAAGAAATTTGTCAACCCCCTTCATTGGTTTGACGACAAGTTCGGAAGTTTCAAAAGATGGGACGGTACGAATCACGTTGATTGGACAAATCGAACAGTACTTGTCCAAAAGGACGTCAAAGTTCAAGACAGATCTCACCTATTATTTGATCTTCAAGGTCAACACGAGTACTTTGTCAATCTTGATGAAAACAGACGTTATTATAACTGGTCGAATTGCGACGAGCAGCTCCGTACATCTAAAGCTCTTGGAATCCCAAGAGGTGATATCTACCACGAGCTCAAAAAGAGCAACGGACGATTTACAACAGTCAATCTTCAACAAAAGTTTGGCAACCCCGATTACCTTGAATACGACAGTCACGTATCTCCCAGAGCCAAGAGTGGAATGACGATCGAAAATTATCGGCGAAACACTTCTTTGATGACCAAAATTCTCACAGGTACTGGAGTCAACGTGTCTGACTTTGATCTCTGGAGTACCTGATTTACAACTTCAATGTACTTATATCACATCAACCTAAAGGAGAACCACAGTGCGTCACAACACAACGGTCGTAGACCTTTCTAATATCGTCTACGCTACATATCACCGTACGTCTCAGTACATGTCAGACCGCCCTCTCGAGCACCAAGTGAACGAGATCATTAGTACAGTCGTTCAGTCTGTCAGCTTGGCTGCTGAGCATACAGACGCTTCTGTCCTCATCTGTGCTACAGACCGTGGCGGTCGCCCTCAGTTTAGGAAGAACGCGTCCCCCGACTACAAAGCTAACCGTGGCACAGTCCCTGAAGCAGTCACAGCGACTTTCGGAGCAATCGAATCTGTCCTTGAAAATTTCGGCATTCCTTGTCTCTCAGTCCTTGGATATGAAGCCGACGACATTTTTGCTCAACTCGTCCGCTACCACAAAGACTACGATCGCGGTCCCATCACAGGAGTCTCCCGTGACAACGACTGGACGCTTCCAGTTGCATGGGCTCGTGGAACCGCCTCTCTCTTTGACCAAATGAAGAAAACAACTACCCATTACCACCACCTCGTTGATTCAGTGGGAGACGAGTTTTCCTCAGAAAAGCTGGCAGACGACACAGTCTTTGAACACCTCGTTATCCGCAAATGCTTGATGGGTGACAGCAGCGACAACATCGTTGGTTTCAAAGGGGTAGGTCGCAAAACGGCGGACATTCTCGCTTGCGCTCTTATTTACGAGAGTCACGGACTTCGCTGTGAATACGAACCGTACGCTCGAAAGCTGGATAACTTCAAGAAGAAGCATCCCGATTACAAGGAGCGTCTCGATATTAATCGTACCCTGATTGATCCGTACGTTCTCCTGAAAAGAGCTCCTGTCGTCAAGGCACTCACGTATCATCAGCCTCCCGCAGAAATTAGTAGTGATGAAGAAGTTATGGAAGCTCTCCATAATCCGAAGCTTTCAGCAGCAATCGGGCGTTTCCATAACATGAAAGCCCGCTATAACCTTATTGAAGCAGGAGATATCTCAGGGCTTCCCAAGGTCCTCAGAGACATGGTAGATAATGACTGATATGTTCCTAATTGACATCAAAAGCGTAAGATAGAACTACAACTTAACAAGGAGAAATCATTCATGAAACCATTCGAGACTTTGGACACTCGTGGGGGATATCGAGTGGCTAAATTTAGTCACCCGGAAGATTCATCGCAAACCTTGGTAGCCATTAAGTCCCCTGACCGAGTCTTTATTGCGACTGAGGAAGCTGCAGAGCATTTTTCTTTCGCGACAATTACTGTTGACGAATATTATATGTCGGAATACAAGGCACCATTGGCAAAGCTCGTGGATCTTGCGTATTCAGTACAATACGATGAAGGTCTGCTTAATGACTTCCGCGTATGCCTGTTGAAGCATTTTGTACCGATGGTGCTTTCTCCTTGTCAGCACATTCACCACAACTCATTGCAATCCAAGCGTATCGGTCTGTACAATCCTCTCAGTCCCTGGGAGACCCCTGAGTTTCAGTACAGCCGAGTAGCAATGGAACCCCAATGTCAAGAGACGTTTGGTACTAGATTGTCATTCAGGCAAGAGACTGACGACAAAGGCGGGGTCATCCTTAGGGTTAAAGCCAAATTCAAACGCGACCTCGCTGCAATGCAAGAAGCTTTCGACGAAGGTGAAACACTCGTGTTCTCGAACAAATGGGATTCTCTTTCTCTGAACTCCTTAGACTCTGCAGAAAAAGTGTTTTCCAACCACGAACTTCCTGAAACAGTCGAACCTGAGTCAGTACCCGGGAGGTTGATTGGAGAAATCAACGATCATGAATCTCCGTGGTTTATGCAATTCCTACTTGCATCTGCTGCTTACGTCCATAGTCGATTCTGCCACGATGTAGAAAAGGAGCTTGAAGCATTCAAGGAGCTGTGCGGAGGTAACCTCCCGTACGTTATGCAAGCTACATTTGACCAAAAGCATGTACGCCCAGATAGGTTCAAACTGTACGAAGCTGAAAACGATCGTACGAATTTGAATGCCGTGGCATACGACTTTGCGTACCCAACGATTGCAGACCAAGCTCGAAGCGTAAAACTTATTGTAGAGCTTGGAGAAATTAAGTGGCCCGAAAAGAGGTAATCTGAAGTTTCTTGAGTATTCTATGACCATAATGGAGACTCAACATGACATCGGAGATCAAAAGGGAAGAGCTGGCTTCGACTGAAGCACTACGTAAAAGAATTCTCTCTAGAAACTGTGGTTGGGACGAAAGTCAGCGACTCCTAGCTGTGTTGAAAGCTCGACTTGATGAGTCAGAAGTAGAGACTGTACTTGCGTACCTCAGTGGCTACAAAACGATACCACCGACATTTCGAGAGTTTGTTGAGAACGATGACTTCGGTGGTCAAGCGTTTTCAATGTATCCCTTCTGGATTGACCTCTTTGAAGAGAAGCTGTTTCCAACCCGGTACGGTTCCCCGTACTCCTTGGTAATTAACCAATCAGCAATCGGAACAGGGAAGACTTTCTCGTCGTCTGTTTGTCTCATGTACGAACTCTGCAGATTTCTCCACCTTGAAGACCCTCATGACCGATACAATCTGACAAGGTCGACGAAACTCACAGCAGGTCTTTACACTCCAACTCTCAGTCTGGGACAAGCCATTCTACTTGACCCTATTGATCAGATGCTTGCAGACAACCCGTTCTTCTACAGGGACATGCAAGCAGCCAAGAAAGCAAACGCTCAGACGAAATTCACACGCAATATCGACCTAGTACTGTTGTCCCGAGTGCAACAGTCCGTGGGTCGTGGAATTTTCGTTTTCTTGAGCGATGAGACGTCAGAAGTCGTTCAACACGGAATGGCTGAGAAGACGATTCGATCTCTCACACGTCGACAGCACTCTCGATTTGGCAACAAGGACGGAACGCTCCCTGCAGGGCGTGGATACATCATGAGTTCTGCCAAAGGAAACGACTCAGTCGTTGAGAGCGTTATCGCCGATCTATCCGACTCTGCACGTGACCGAACTCTCTTTGTCCAAGAACCTCAATGGTCTGTGAAACCCGACAAGTTTGACAAACGTACTCACCCCGTTTTCATCGGGAGTGAAACGTCAGACCCGTTCGTGTACGAAACACGAGAAGCTGCAGAAGCTGAGAAAGACCCCGACATCATAGGGCGTATCATCGAAGTTCCCATCAACGTCCTTGACATGTTCAAAGCAAACTGCGTTGAAGCGTTGCAGGATTTGGCAGGAGTTACTACTCTCAGCAGCGTAACGTTCTTCCCGTCAGTTGAACAGTTGACTCGGTCTCTGTCTTGGAGCAATGAAGTCAAACAGGCTCTCATCCCAGTTGGTATGAAAGACATTGGGACGACTCGACTGATCGATTACATCAATGTCGACCGCATCAAAGTGTTCCTTCAAGGAAGAGAAATTTTCATCCACCTTGACCCTGCTTTGACTGGCGACAATTTTGGTATTGCAATCAGTTACGTTGACGACTGGGTCAAAATGGAACGTTACAACGCAGTCGACAACACGACGGTTGAGAGAGCTCTTCCAGTGATCGTCACTCCTGTCGTGATGGGACTGACTGCAAAACCTGGCAGTGAAATACCGTTTACCCTCGTTGAAGAGCTAATCCTGGACCTAGCTTTGAACAACATTCGAATTGGCAAGGTGACGTTCGATACATTCCAAAGTAGACAGTTACAGCAACGCCTGGTCAACGCCGGTTTCAATGCAGAAGTCAGATCGTTAGACAGAAATAAATCATCTTACATTGAATTTCGAAGATTAGTCGGTGAAAACAGATGGCTTGGACCTGATCTACCCTTGTTGAAAAAGGAGATGCAAGAACTTGTTGACGTCGGTTCCAAGATAGACCATCCCCCTCTTGGTAGTAAAGATTTAGTTGATTCGGCATGTGGTTCTGTCATCAACGCCATCGAATCAGTTGCTGACCGCAGTGAAGCAATGGCAACTGGCCGTGAGATCAACACTCTCGACGAGTTCGTCAAAGCCAACGCAGGAAAAGAACGCCCCGAAGATATGCTCAAGAGAGCAATGACTGGGGGAGGTTTGGACGACATCTTTGATGATGACGAAGAGTCTCCCTTGAGAGACGGTGACATAGGTGAGTCAGTCCTCGATCTGACCGACCTCGAAGAGTTTTTCGAAGGCCTATAAATTTATACAGGTACAGTCTTCCTTGACCCGACGCTTCTACCAAGCGACACGGAACTCAAGAGTCGATAGCCAAAGGCACCCCGATCAAGCAGGGATGTCAAGGGTGATGTGGGTGTGCAAGTCCCTCAGCTCGGGCAAGGAAGACTTCTTTTGTTAACCGGTATACAAATTTACAGGCAGCATCGGTACCTGACTGACATCGTCCCAGTACTTCTACCAACATCAAAGGAGACTACCATGGATTACGAAGCACAAGCAGATCGCATCATCAACGACCCTCCCACTCCCCGCAAATTTGCGAAACTTGATCCGTCAATGACAAAGAATCGCGGACTGTCTCCCTTTGCTGGCATGGGCGCTGACGTCCAAGTACATGCACGTCGCAAGGCAGACGGTGCTGACCTCGTCTTTGGTCGCTCAAAGCTGGACGCCATCATGCTTGCTCAGAAGCTCCTTGACGACGACCGCTACTCCAACGTCCAGATCCTCACGGATCGCACGGACGGTACCAAGACGATGAAGATTCCGCAGAAGCGGCGATAACTCCCACTAACAACTTTCACAAGAGAACTTTACTCATGGCCCGACGAACTCGTAAGCAGATCGAAGCAGATGATGCACTCGACCTTGCAATTGAATCTTTTGAAAAAGCTTTCGATGCAGAAGGCACCGAACTCGATATCCTTGAAACTCGCTGCCAAGCGGTGACTGAAGCCTACGAGGCTGCCAAGGAAGCTCGAGTCGGTGATGAAACTCCTCCCCGACCTGTCCGTGAACTCCCAGAATCATACATTACGATGATGGAAGCCATGAACGAAGACGCCAAAGAGGAGGATGCTGAAGTTGCTGAAGAAGAAAACACGGACAAAGGATCTGAGACGGAAGAGGCGGGTGACAAAGAGCCTACTCCAGAAGGCACTTCCACGACTGCCGAAGAAGAAGCAGTCGAAGCTGTCGCCGATGTCGAAGAAGTCAAGGAGGAAGAGCCTACTCCAGAAGGTACTTCCGTGACTTTCAACGCTTCGTACATTGCTCCTCCGCACCTTGTTGACCGAAAGGTCGTCGAACTTGAAGAGGCCAACGTCCCCTTTGAACGTCGCGGTCCCCGCCAAGTTCTCTATGTAGCCTAATCCTCAAAGGAGAGAAATATGAAACGTACACTCATCGCAACCGCAGTCGTCTCAACACTGACGATGACAGCTCCCGCCCTTGCGACTCCTGGTGCATCGCACGCCAACTCCAATTCGGATCAGACGCAGAGTCAAGCACAGTCGCAAGACCAAGACATCTACAACAAAGTCGATGTCGACGCTGCCGGCACGACCAACGTTGACGCCCGCAACATCCACCGTGAAAAGAAACGTCCCGTACACACGGCGTACAGCGCTCCCTTGACAAGCAGCAACGACACCTGCATGGGCAGCTCTTCCGCTGGTGTTCAAGGAGTCGCGTTCGGCATCACTATCGGTTCGACCTGGAAAGACAATGACTGCATCATCAGAAAGGATTCTAAGTTGCTTTACAACATGCAACGGTCTGGCGTAGCTCTCGCTCTGATGTGTCAAAAGGAAAGCATCCGCCGTGCAGTCGAAATGGCCGGCAGCTTCCAGGACAAAGTGGACTGCGGTCTGATCGACCCCGCTGACCTTGAAGACACTGCCCCGACATACGACGGTGAAGGAGGATGAATCGAATCACCGAAGAACTTCTTTTGATCATCGCGTTCCTCGCCTCTTGGGCGTTCATTATCTACCTCATTGTCGAGGAACCGAAGTTCTCCGAGATCCTTTCACGACTCTTTGGAAACTGAATCATGAAACTTTCTGATAATCTTGTCACTGTCGTCTTCGTCAGTTTGATTGTTTTCCTTGTCGTTCTCGCAGGTTGGGTCGCTTCCAAAGAAATGCGGGAAGCTCGAGATGCTGTCACGTGGAAAACTGAATACGAAGCTCGTACTTGGAGGGTCGTCATCGCTGAACCCGCTCAGTCAAAGGACGACTACTTCCTTTGCTATTCTGCGAGGGAAGTGACGAACCTCGCTGAGTCTCCCTGCATCTCGCTGACCGCAGCCACTGCGCTCGCCGAAGCAGAAGCAGCAATCGCCCGTCATGGAGTCAAGCAATGAGCATTCGCTCCTTGACCACAGTCATCGCCCTGTCAGCTCTCGTGCTGGCGGGGTGTTCGACTCCCGGAAAGAAAACTACTGTTACCACTGACGTCACACGCGGTACTGACGGTCGTCATCTCCTCAAGGAGATCGTCTACCTTGGCGACAACCGCTACCTCGCAGCAGTCCAGGACGACGTCGAAGTCCATACAACCAAGCTCCCCCTTGAACCCTACACATTTTCATGGTGGGACCACACACTCGACCGTCCCCGCGAAAGTTTCACGTACCTTCGACACTGGGACGTCAGCCTCGTCAACTACGGAGATGACGATGTCTGTGCAAGGGTGAACTTCCTCCTTGTTGATTACGAGGCAACCTTCCCGTTCCCTGTGTGGACTTTTCTCCCTGCGGCAACAGAACTACCTATCGGTCGCATGAAGCATCTCCCGTTCAACTCGACCACTCAGACGTACCCGTCCAACTTGGTCGATGCCACCTGGGTCGTCGACACCCTCGACCTGAAAGAGCCAGACGATACCTGTATAAACATACAGGCAGACGAAGAGTACCTTGTTGACACAGTCGATGTATCAGAATCAATCTGAAGAACAATGGAGAGAAGTATGAGCAGACCACTCACAGTCATCCCGTCGTACCGACGGTCTGACACGATCTCTGTGCACACAGAAGAACACCCGTCAACGATCGTACAGCTCAACAAAGCAGAAGTTCCCCACTACCTTTTGGTGCAGGACCAAGAGTTCGACGCGTACTGGGCGTCAACGATCGACCTGAAGTTCACCAAGGTCATCTCACTTCCAAAGGACAAGGACAACTGCGGTATCGCTGCGACTCGCAAGTACATTGTGGAAGAGCTGTTTCTCAAAGGAGAAGGTCACGACTCTGTGATCCAATTCGACGACGACCTTGAGTTCACCGCAGACGCTGCAGTCTCCGTTGACTGGCTTGCAACGACTGCCAAGAACTTCAACGGTATCGCATGGCTTCCGAATGCCGGCATCTATTTCGACGTCAGTATCGACAATCCCAACCGCTTGGTCATCCCGACGGGTCGGGCAATGCAGGCAGTCGCTATGAATGCGACGACAGCAAAGGAGCTGACGTACACTCCTGACACCCTATCCGAAGATTTCGATGTCGCGTTGCAATCACATACGAAAGGATGGTGCAACTTCGGTAACCTGAAACTTCTCATCCGCAGCTACGTCGGCAACGACGGTGGAGTCCAAGCAACTTCGGGGAATGTCGCGTGGCATCAAAGTAACGAGGACATGTCTGACTTGTACGGTGAGTTCATCACATACTGCATGGAGTGGGGAACCTCAAAGAGACAGAAGCTCTTCATCGATTGGTACTCCGCGTTGTTCGCTGAGCAAAGCAAAGCAGATGTCCGCTCTCAAGTAGACGCAGTGGAGCTCGCCACCTTTGAACACTTCTTCACCTTGACAGCTTCAGGAAAGTACGACCTCATCTCCGAGCGAGACCTCGAACGCTTCCACCTTGAACGACTTTGACTCTTCGACCTATACAAACATATACCGGTATAAATTCTTACAGGAGAAACTCTTATGTGGAACATCGACTTTTTCAACTTTGAGCCCAACATCGAAGTCCGCGTTTATCACCCCGACTTCATGCCCCGCCAAGGAACCTCGCAATCTGCAGGGTTCGATCTGGTCAACGCCAAAAGTGAAAGTGTCACCTTGCACCCTGGTGTCACCACGAAAGTTCCCAGTGGTGTCCACCTCAATATGATGACATCCGATCAACCAATCGTAGCATTGCTGACCGCTCGGTCGTCCATGGCCAAACTGGGAGTGACTGTCGCACAGGGTGTCGGTGTCATTGACCAAGATTACCAGGGACAAGTGATAATCCCCTTGATGAACAACTCGAATGACACAGTCGTCATTGCACCTGGTTGCCGTATTGCACAGCTTGTGTTCATGCCTGTGTTCAAGCCGATGCTCCAGGTTGTGACAGACTTTACTCATGACACGGAACGTGGTGAAGGTGGATTCGGGAGCACAGGTCAATGAGCAACAATTCCCTCCTGATCCTTGTCGGTCCCAGTGGCAGTGGAAAATCGACGTTGGCTCGTTACCTTGCAGAGAAGCATGGTTTCAAGGTCGTCCCGTCTGTGACGACTCGACCGCACCGCAAGGACGACGACAGCAGCATGCTCTTTGTCACCCCCAACGAATTTCGGCGGTTGATTGACGCAAAAGCATTTGCTGAATGGGAGCAGTTCAACGACCACTACTATGGAACGACACGCAAGATCCTCGTCAGTGGTCACGGTCAAAGAGTCAAAGTTGCACGACCCGAAGGCGCTTTTGCGTTGGCTTACTTCGCTAACCGTGCAAATATCGACGTCAGCATCGCTTACATCGGGGTTGACGAAGATGTTCTCCGTCAGCGTCTGATTGATCGTGACGGTGACGACTCGTTCAGAGCTCGTGGAATTGCGGCAGAAGTCAAGGAGGTCGAAAATGCCGTCTACCATTTGAAACGTCGGGATCCCAATGATGCAGTAGTCGTCAAGCTCCTTGACGGCACACTCTCGCTTGAGCAACAGACAATTCTCCTGATGACAGAAGAACTCTCACAGTATCATCACTGATACTGTTTCCATTAACCACATCAAGAGGACATCACCACAAGGAAACCTCACTGAAAATGCTTGACAAACTGAAACGTAATTTTTCGAAAGCCTGCATCGTACAGGGCGTCTGCCCTCGCACCGAGACCTTTCTGCGGATGCAGTTCAGCTCTGAAGTCGACAGACCATATCGTCTCAGAGTCAACCTCAACGGAGAGCAGCAGCATCTGTGGCTGCAACTAGGTACGTCTGACCTTACATCTGTGTACAACGTCAACAACTCCGAGTTTGTCAAGTATTTGCGAGAGACTGCGACATACCGAGAAGTTGTCAATGTCGATATTGGTGCCGGTGTTGGTGCACTCTCTTTGGTCATGAGTCGCATCATGAAAAAGTCGTACGTCGTTGCAGTAGAGTCTGACGTTAGACGGTACGATCTTCTTTTGAGGAACACCAAAGATGAAGAGTCGATCTACGCGACTTCGTCTCACTTCATCGATTGCGACTCCTGCAGAGTCCGCCGTGTCGTCAAGGGTGATGGCTATGATTGTGTCTGTATGCAGGACATTTCGACCTTCAAAGAAGGCGTTCCCATCGAGTACGTCTGCATGTCAGTGTCCACCTTGTTCCTTCAGCCTGGACTTGAGATCATCAAGAACGTCAAGGACTGCGGAGCAAAGTACCTGTACCTGTACAGCTCAAACTCCATACAGGTCAAAGACCTTCGAGACTCGATCATCGACAGAGTCAAGGGTGAGTATCGCATCTCCACTCCTACAGAGATCTTGGTTGAGTTTACGTACTAAGTAAGGTTGTACCTAAGTGACACTCTCCCTGTATCTCCTTTACCAACCAAAAAAAGGGGGGGGACGAACATGAACAGATCAGAAGAACAGCGTAACACGCTCATTGACCAAGTCTTCAATGCCAAAGAAGGAGAGGACATTGTTGCTGTCGGTCAAGACTTTGATACCACTAAGAGCCACGCGTACTGTACGTACCGTATGCGACTTCGAAGGAATTGAAGTATGGTTGGATCCGCACGGTGACGGTTTTCTAGTGACGGCTCTTGTTTAATCTTCCACTTTCTTGCCCCGGCAAACAGTCGGGGCGTTCTTTCAAACAGATCTTAGGTTCCCTAAGTATTTACTGAAGTCCCAACAAGGAGAGATCCCTACCAATGAAAATTTCGACGACTGCGCTGTCAGCAGCCGCCATCTTCGTCTCGGCGGTACCTACTGCCGAAGCCATTAATCCTCATTCCAGCTGGGCTGATAGTTACAGCGCAAACGGAAAATGCTATATCGACAGTACCTTTGACCACGGAGCTGGCGACCTCGTCGTCCAGACTCCAATCGGACCTCGTACGGTGCGTCAGGTCGCTGGGATCCTCGGACCTGGCCCTGGTTCCCATGGTAACCCGCGTTACAACGACGTTCAGTGCGGTCACGGTCCTGCAAACGATGCGGGTGATGAAGATCCTGATGTTTGTCCAGGCCGGGTCGATCGAGGGAGTGCTGGGTGTTTCACCAAAGGACCCCGCTGGGACTTCTCCCACCTTGTCATCAGCGACACTTATGTTCCGCCGACGACCCCTGACGAAGTTGTCACGGTCGAGCCTACTCCAGTAGACTCTCGTTGCAACCGACCGTTCACCACTTCAGGCAGTAACGCCCGCCAACAATTCGAAAGTACGTGCGGGATTGCAAAGCCGAAGGACTGCGACATGGTCATCCTTGACAACGTCCGGACGCTGATGTGTGCCAACTATCAGATCGGGTCAGGAGCTCCAGCGGGTGTTCCAAAGAGGGAGACTCTCCTTGGCGAACCGACAACTCAGCCGATCCCAGAGGAAACCCCTACTCCAGTAGACCCTCCGCGTCCCCTCCCTCCCTTGACTCCCCCTGCCGAGATCGTTCCGCCGCCCCGTCCGGAGCCGGAACTGCCTTCCCCCGGTGTCACGGAAGTCCGCCCTGTGAAGACTGTAGGGAACAACGCACGTGCCCAAATCCGCGCAGTAGTCGGGAGTGCCCCGATCGACTGTGACATGATCAACGGAACTCTGACTTGTGCCAACTACGTCCTTGGCAGCGGAGCACCTCACGGTGTACCGCGACTGTCCGAGCTCAATGCAGCAGTCACAGAAGAGCCTACTCCAGAAGGCTCAAATACCCCGCCTCCCGTTGACCCGGTTGATCCCAACCCTTCTCAGCCTACGCCAGCAGGGGAAATTGTCGTCAATGCGATGAACTTTGTCCGACAGAAAGACGCTGGGTCAAAGTCGTGGACGACTGTGACGTTCAAGGGAGAGACGGGACTGTCTTTGCTTCCTGACACCCGACGATCCCACAGTGACCCAATCATTGCTGGCATCAACTTCTGGGACTACCCTGACATCAGCACACCATACGTCGAGTACGTCGTCGAAGTTCCCCGTGCTGCCAACTACGCTGTCGAGGTCTCGATTTTCTCTCAAAACACTGAAGATAACGGGGCACACGTTGCTGTGAATGGCACTTGGATAGTCAAGCGACTGCAGTGGTGCGATGGCAAAGGGAATTGGACCTACTCCGGTAAGGTTCGAACGTCCGCCAATCACTGTGGTGTTCCAAACAAGAACATCGTCACCTTGAAGCAGGGTCGCAACACGATCTGGGTTGGTGCAAGGGAAGATGGTCTGACCTTTAACGAGTTTCGACTGTTGCCGACGAACGTTGCTGCTCCCGTTGAAGAGACGGGTGGGTACGTGTCTCCGCTGTTGCCTGCAAAGGACTATCGTCACACCCTGTCGCAAGGTTACGTCGACGGCGACCTCCTTGCACTTCACTATGATTTGCAGGGCGACCCGGACGATCTGCAAGCGATGCTCTTCACCAAGCATCTCCTTGACCGTCGACCGAACATCGACTACACCGTGACGATCGGTACTGTCGCAGGTGTAGGTCACAACCGTGAAATGGTGCCTGGTGCTGCTGACTTCACCCGCCAACTCTTCGGTGAGTTCTTCAACGCACGTGACAACCTCGATCAAGCCATCAATGGGTCTGCTACTTCCTGGCAACTCACCCTGAACTCTGGCGGTCGTGTCCACGTGGCTGAAGGTGGTCCCAGTGACTTCACCGCCCTGGTCATCCGCGAGCTACTTCGCCGTAATGTCGATAAGTCGCTGTTGAAAAACATCCGTGTGATTCAGCACAGCGGTGAAAATGGGTGGAACGAAAATAATACTGATGATGACGCCTTGATGACTGTTCGTCGGTACGCCACGTACATTCGTATTGACAACGGAAACCACGACAACTACACGTCGAACTTCCTCGTTGGCGGATGGAACTCTACTTTTCACAACTCTGAAGGTGTGGAGTTTAGGCGTCGGGCAAGCAACGACAAGTACGCGTCTCTTTGGTCAACTGCTTTTCAACGCATGAAGCAACGCCGAGGACATGAACGCCCTGACGCTTCTGATGCCGTTGAAGTCATGTGGGCCTTGGGACTTCCCAAGTCGTATGCTCCTGACATGAACGCTTTCGCCGAGAAGTACTTCGACAAGTAAAGTACGGACGTCAAAGGAAAGAGACCCCTGCTCCGGTAGGGGTTTCTTCATTTGTACCTGACTGACACCTCCCCTGTACTACCACCAACCAACCAAGAGGATTCCAACAATGTGGACACACGCTGAAATGGTAGAAAACCTCGTCCAGGAACTATCAGAATTCGCCGAGGATATTGGTATTGCACGGTTTATCGAGATTTCTGAGTTCAAAGACGGAGGTTATGGATGTGAGTTCAACGAGCTCCTTGATGGCATTCAAGAGGATTGCGGGGACTTCTCATTCGACGAAATCGAATCAGCTGTTGATACCGTAATTTCCGAATACCTGTAAATTTATACAGGTCAGATCAAGGAGAATTTCATCATGACGTACTTCCCTGAGTTTCGAGACGTTCGACTCCTCCGACACGGTGACGACACTGTGTCATCCCGCAAAGTGTTCATCAATTTGTGCAAACGTGGAGAGATCATTGGCTGTCATCCTAGAATCCTCGAGCTGATTGAGCAAGGTGACACCGATGCATGGGAAGACTGCCTCCTCTGGGAGTTTTCCTTTGCTGACGGTACTCCGTTTGTCCTGTATGAAGACGACTACGGGAATCTGCTTGCAGGTCTCAACCTCGATGACGACGATACCTGTATGGATATACAGGCAGAGGACTTCACCGCACTCGACAATCTCCTTGAAGACGCTGAAGCTGACTGCAAAGCAGCAATCAAGGAGATGGACTATAACGAATACCTTCTTTGCAAAGGCTATGTGCAGGGCATCCGTGACGCTATCGCGGTAATCAAGAGGGAGATCGACTGATGACGACTTTCAGTAAGACGTTGGTGCTTGGCTGGCAGGACATCGGGGCTTACAGCCGAGACAATGTCAAAGCAATTGAGCGGAACGTTGAACGCAACCGAAAGCTGGCGGAAGCAAGGGGGTGGGACGTCGTCATGATGGACGAGTCAAATGGTCCCAACGGGAATGGTGACTCCTTCCTTGATTCCCCCACCGCTTATGGTACTGTCACCTTTGACGAGAATGCCGGCAACCGGGCGTGGGCACAACGTTCCGATATTGCAAGGATGACGATGATGACTCGTCAGTACCTCGAGGGTGACATAGACGGGACAGTCATGTGGTTGGACGCGGACCTCTTTGTGACACGACCTGAAGTCGTCTTCCGTACCGCAATGGAAGAAGGGCTGTACGCATCCAAAGAGAGGTGGTACGACCAGGATGATATGGAGCAAGGTTTCGTCACCTTGAAACGATACGAACTGACGAACTCGTTGATGGCATTCACAGGTCTCAAAGGATTTGATCAGTTCTCGATGATGCGTCAAGTCCTGAACTTCTGGGGTACATACGGTGACCCGTCAACGCGACCCTTCACAGACTTCGGTCCACTCCTGCTGACAAGGATGGAAGGGCTAAACACGACTTATGACTCATACGGAAACTCTCAACGAGATCCTCGTCGAATTTGGAGAACAAGAGACGAACTTGGTGAAGTCCTTTGCTGGTCTAAATTTCAAGAATCAATGCGTCAGCAAGACGACTTTAACCTCCTTGATGAAGAAGCTTTTGAGCTTCGTCGGATGTCAGGAATAAATCTGTCGCCATCTACGGTAGAGATTGCAGATTTCTACGATTACCTGGAGAACCTCTATGAAGGCTCAATTTGACGAAAACGAACTGCAGCATATGATCGTCATTACATCTGACGGTTCTGTGAGGATGCTCAAATCGACTGTCAAGAAAGCCCGTCAAATGCCTGACGCCCGAATGATCGAGCTGTACGATTTGTACGCTGATGATTACATTCCAGCACTGGAGCGTCGTGGACGGGATTGGGTCATAACGGGTAGCTCGTTCCTTTGTGACTGACCCGTAGAGACACTTTAGGGAAGCTAATGGTAACATAAAGGCATCCACCCTAAAGTACTTCAGAGACTCTCTGGACAACCCAGAGAAGCAAAAGAAAGCCCTAGCAAATTATTGCTGGGGCTTTTTTCATGTCACGTGTCGGTTCTGGGTCTGAGAGACTCTTAAGCCGTTGTCCATAGGATCATATTACTTCATAAAGATAGTGGGACCACGACCCACCAGAAACCCCCGACTGATATCGGGGGCTTATGGTTTATCCAACAATGACTTGTGTCCCTTGAGCAAGGCCTTTCAGCTCAGGAGAGACGGCTGATTGTGGGGCAATACCTCCACCAGAGCTTCCGCCACCTCGAACAACCGGGGTTGCTTCACGGGGAGACACTCTTGACCAGCCAGCTTTCTTGGCTGCCTCAACAATTTCAGCAGTCGAACGTACGTTGTTCAATTTGATCGTACGATTACCAAGGGTGACTGAGTCTGCACCACGCCACTGTACTCCAGACGCTCCTTGACCGAGGGGTTGCACTCGAAAATTGTCGGACCGCAAAGATCGACCGTCAGCCGCAAGATTAGCATCAATCAAGTTCTGAGCTTCAATTGAGTCGAGAGTCTTTTCGATGTCTCCGTTCTCATTTATCCACAAGAATTCAGCACCATAACCGCCGTTTTCATTGGGAATGACAGCTCCGCCCTTTCTGATCGCCAGTTCTCTGCCTTCAAGGAACGCCGATCTGACTTGAGACGGGTCTTGGCCTCCAGGGAGATATGCCATCGCCTTGCGCATCGCAAGAGAAATGGTTTCAACAATGACCTTTGCGATTGTACGCAATTTGTCGCCAATCGAATCACCAAAATTGCGGATGGCTCGGACAGCAGGAGAATTCCATAACATTTCAGAAAGACGTTTCACAGAGTCCCAGAGCATTGGCAGACCCTGCTCCTTGACCCAGTTGAATGTCCCTTTCGCGACGTCCAAGGCAATTCCACCCAACATTTCAAGAGCACCTGAACCTCCAAGCAGAGCGAGGAGAGCTCCACCTTGCAGCATGTCACCGAGACCGTCAATAGTCATGTCTCGAGCTCTTGCTACTTGGTCTGGCAGAAGACCATCAAAGCGGCCCCGACCATGAGTAGGCTCGAGATCGTCAAGGTCAGCGCGGAGTTTGGTTCGATTGATGCGGTCCCTCTGCTCCGCGTCGTTCAGAGCTTCCAGCATCTCCTGCAGCAGATCGACTGTGGCATCGTTCTCAGCACGGTCGAGGAACTCGGAAGTGTTCAACGAAGACTCTTCAAGGACGGGAATAAGTTCTGTTACGGCAAGTTGCAGATCAGACGTTTCGATCAGGCCAGAGTTGACACCTGCGACCAGCTCATTCAACTGCACCCGCAGATCCTCGTTTGCCTCGAGCTCCTGCTCTCGTTGAGCCGCGGTTGACTCCATCGTTTGGATCAGTCTCTCCATGTCGAGAGTGTTGCTTTCGATCGCATCCACAAAGTCCTCGACAGTCTCGTAACCGAGGTCAATGCCAGAGACACGGGAGAAATTCGACAAAGCAGACGCCTTCCTGTACGATGACGTCTTCCCTGACCGCAGAGTTTCGACTTGAGCTCGGATCATCTGGGCGACGGCGACCGGGGCTGATGCTTGGATTTTTTCGACGACGTCTTCGAGTTGCTCGAAGTCTTGAGCGAGGTCACCAACGTCAGTCCCTTTGAGACGACCGCCCAGAAAATCCTCAATGCGGTCGGTAACTTCTTTCTCAAGGAGAGAGCCCAGCACCTCGACGTTTGCGAGAAGTTCAGCGTCTTTGGCCGCTGCTGCAGCCTGCTTCACTTTGCTGACGTTGATAGATCGAGTCGAGGCAAGGAGGCGGGAGAGAGCATCTGCCAGCTCTTGCTGCTCAGAGTCTCTCCCTCCCTTGCTGACTCTCCTCATTGCTTTACGAGCCCTGTCAAGGTCAGGGAACAGTTTTTCCAATCCGTTCATGTAGCACCTCGTTGGTCACGTCATCCCAAAAAGAATTTGCGGATGACTTTCAGAGCACCGATTGAGTCGGCAATGAGAAGCGTAACATAAACCATACACAAAGTCATAACTGAAGTCAGCTTGTGTTTATGGACATATGATACGAGTCGTGTGAATTTTGAGCAATCCTCGCCGTCCTTGACGTCTTCGCTGTGAATTGCTTTTTCTGCAACTTTCTCTTCAAGAGAGCGGTCGCTGTGCAGAGTCAAGCAAGCGAAAGCAACGTCATTTTCAGGAGATGGAATGAGCTCGATGCGGCACCAAACTTCGGCACCAGCAGAAGTAATCAAAGGGAACGGGCGACCTCTCTGCTGACCATCCATCGTTCTTACGACAGGAGCCTGCAGAAAATGCCGAACCCAATGCTCATGGATTGTCTTTACTTCAGCTGGGAGAAGAACAGCCAACGGAGATCCGAGGATCCCCGCAGCTGTATAACCAGTAATGATCTCTGCACCACGGTCGACGTAGACAATTTTTGAATTGATATCAACCCCGACGACGCCGTCACAAAGTCGTGACAGCACATCGAGGACTACTTCGTACGGAACAGCACCGTCAACTGGGACGGTGCTGACCGCAAGCGGAAATGTCGGTGACATGTCGTAACTCTCCTTTGTCGGGTGTGCGGGTTCACCGCATGTCAATCAAAGAAGAGTTCGTCAGGAAGAAAGATGTCATCTTCGTCTGTCTTGAACGAAGCCACGACCTCGTCTGTCAGTATCTCTTTAGAAGACAACGACAGAGTTGACGATTCAATCTCAGCAATGATCCCGTCTACCTTGACATCTTCACCGCTCTCGAGTCGCTGATAAATTCTCATGACAGTGGAGAGTTGTTCTTTGATGTCGTCAGGAATCGGCATGAGTCCGAGCTTCATCAAGTCAACTTGGAACTCGGGAAGTTGTACAAGGATGAGGGAGACAGCCTTTTCGGCGAGTCGATTTGTATCAGTGATCATGTTGCAGGAAACTCCTTGAGTTCTACTCGACCTACGTCTACTTGAGCAACCCCACCAACGGGATAAGCTAGTACCAGAAGTCGCAAAGAAGCAGCACCGCTACGGATAGCTGATTGAGTCGCAGTGTTACCAAAACTTGTTGGCGGAGTAAGCAGTTCTTCTCGCCACTCCCAATTGCGGTTGTCTTCAGCACCACCGCGCCAAGCAAGATACGTGTAGGTTCCAGACGCACCACGGGGTTGACGTACTGTTTCACCTGAAGCAACAGCAGGTCCTGGCCATGGTTCATTGAGAGTAATCGTGTTACCTGATACCGAAATACCATTGATACTGTACACGTTCCTCGTGTAACCAGACGTACCCCAGTTGTAACCACCTACATCAACGTAGTTACAGACTGCAACGAAACGACTGTTGTACGATGAATCAGCGACCCACCCTGAAGCATCAGCAACTTCCATTGTAGTATCACCTGGATTTAAGTCAGCTGTCAAGGTAGTAACAGATGCGGCTGTGTGGTACGCCATCTCCCAGTTGACTCTTTGACCAGCTGCGTCATAAAAATCGAGTCCAAGGTAAATGCGGCATGTACCTTCATTGACCCTAAATTCTCCGCCGATGCGGTACTGCTCGTATTGAGACAGAGAGTTTACAGGAACTGCGCTGTAAGGATCTGTGATATGGCCAAGAAGAGACAGCTGTTGGTTACTTGCAGACGCGGGCAATTCTACGTACTGATTATTCAAAGCAGACGGGGAATTTTTCAACACCCCTGGGTTGCCAGGATTACGACTCAAGGGGTACGGCTTACTGCCGTCAGGGCCGTTTTCTGCAATGCGACTCCATCCGCGGAACAAATTGCCACCATCATTCAAAATGCCGGGAGCCCAGAACGCTTTGCTGTTGTCGTTCTCACGCCCCATCTCTAGCACTTGATACGGTCGAGCATTCGTCTTCGGCATGATCAGCTCAAGATCTTCGATCATATCGCTGTCAGCACGGAACGTGAACGACTGTTCACCGACGTCTTCAGTCAGAACGAGAGTTCCACCTGTATTGCCGTCGCCTTCGACTCGGACTTCACCTGCACCGCCGGCAGACTCTGACACGGACGCAATCGTCTTGCCGTTGCTGTCAATGAACGACGTCTTGTTCTCGGTCTGTTCGACCATAGACGTACTGCCACCAATGTCTTCAAGGACGCGGTGACGGGGGTGGGCGTTCTCTTGGAGAGAATCGATGTCCCCAGTGTTGTTGAGAGCTCGAGTTTCAACCGCTGCAACTCGAGTGGTCAATGCAGAATCGACACCACCAGTCGGTTGCCACTCGGTACCTGTCCACTCTTCGCCACGCTCAGTAGTGGTGTTGTAAATTTGGGCACCAATTTGAGAGGGGGTGTAATTGTCTCGATCTGCAGTCGACATACGGCCGACATACAAGGCAGTCTCAACGGACAGACTTCCTTTGATCTTTCTCATTTGGGTGTCCTCCTCAGACGACTTGTGTTATGGTCACAGTTCCCGCAAAAGGTGCACCGTCTGTGACAAGAGTGACGTCTCCGTTTGCGGAGTTCGTTTTGACTTCAAGCTCGACTTCCGACATATCTTCGTCAGTGACAGTTACGTCGTATGGACGATTGTTCCAAGCGAGACCATGAGCAACTGCAGGGTACGTAAGCTCCCCGTTGCTCCAACGACCGACAGCAAAAGTGTCGAAGAAAGCTTCGTCATCGTCGGGACCCGCAGCAGCAGATTGTTTCACAACGACGAAATCGTTCTCACTTGCGGGATCTTGGACTTTGGCAATGATGAGGTCGCCTTGCTTGACGTCTTCACCACCGAGCTGCCCGTCAGCAGCAACTTGCCAGCTGTCACCAGGTCGCACTGTCCCGGAAGCGGAGGTAGGCAGTCCCGGAGGGGTGTAACTTCCTTGGAACTTACCGCCATCAGCACCAGCGATTCCCATTGCATTGATGACTGCTTCGATCGCCGACTCGGAGACATTCGAAGTCGCCTCGTCAACGGGCAGCACTTCGTAGTGCGAGTTTTGCTCGCCGTCAGGGGAGAATACCAACGACTTGATGCGCTGTTCCCTTGCAATGCTCACAGGAGTAGGCAGTCCCGGAACAGTCCCGGCGTCTTGAGCACGGAAGATGGTGCCAGGACGAAAATCGTAGCCAACGTCCTCGTGGGTGGGCCACCCAGTTGCAGGGTGCCATGAAAACTCTTCGTACACCCCCTGCACCTCTGCGAGGATTCGATCGTGTGCTTGGCCGAAGGCTTCGTCGTCGCGGTCAAGGGGAGTCGGTCCTGTGACAGTGCACCCGAACGATTCGAGTGCCGGCTTGTTGACATAGGTGGCGAGGACCGAGACACTCTCACCTGGTCGCAGGTCGATGTGACGGTACCAGTCGGTTGTCACGGAGAGAGTGACGATCCCAGCCCCGTTGTTGGTTACCTGAAAGTAGTCGTTCATATGGTGAGGTTTCCTACGGGTTAGTCGGAAAATTAAGTGGTCATTCTATATTGAGGGAACCTCAGACAGAATTTCCTTAGGCAGCAGCTCGGCGGTTCGCCATCCACTGTGACTTGCAGTCGCACTCCCTTTGGTCAATCACTTGAGCCAGGTGAGTGTTCAGTGTCGTTTCAGCAAGGAACATGTCAGCCTCTGCTTGACGCCTACGTGTCAGTCCTTTGAGCTTGCGGCCGCCTGCGCGGTTCCAACGGAGGAACTGACGTTCTACCTCGTCCCACTCACACGCATTGATCTTTCGCAAGAGAGTGGAACGCTGAAACGCGCTGACACCGAGGTTGTAGGCAAAGGAGGTGAGAGCTCCCAGCTGACTCGGAGTGACTTCGACTTCGAGGACTTCGTCGACTCCATTGATGTACTTCTGAAGTTGGCGAAGGAATTCGACGTCAACCTGCTGCATTGTCATCGGCTCTGTGTACGCTGTGACTTTGCGACCGTGTACAGTGATGAAGCCGTACCCGATCGTCCAAATGCCGACTGCGTCACGGTAGGGGACGGCCATCCGCTGGCCATTGATCATCCTTGTCGGACAGCCTTCCCATCGCTTGATCATTTCGAATGCTTCAGATGAGATTCTCATGATCAGAGCCTCGAACGCTTACGAACCTGACGCTGTGCAAAGAGGAACGACAGCGGTCCAACGATTGCAGTTTCAACGAGCGGAATTGCCCAGAAATCACGAACAGCACTGAGAAGCTCGTAACTGTCGAGGTTCAGTGCGAAGACGGCACGGATGTAGATGATGACAGTCCAAAGGAACAGTAGCATTACAGCAGTCGCAAGGACTGGGCGGATGATCGAGTTGAAGACGTTCACCCACTGCACCGTGACGATCGGGGTGTTCTCGTAAATCGACTTCACACGCTCGGTGTACTGACGTTCATCTTCCTTGACGAGGTCGTCATACGACAAGTCGCGGTCGAGGTCAGCATACATTTCAGCACGCTTTTGCTCGTTTTCAAGGAGGAGTCGCTCCCTTTCGTTGGCAATTTCGTCAGCACGCATTTGATGTTCAAGGCGGGCGAGCTCATAGTTCTGCGAGAGTTTGAGCAATTCGACTTCAAGTTTGCCGTCTGTGTTGCGGCTCCAAATTTTCAGAATATCAGGAAGAATACCACTGATAACTCCGAGCACTGAAGAGATAAGAGCTGAGGTCATGGTCTTTGGTCTCCAAGGTCAGACCTGTATAAACATACAGGTATTAGAAGAGAAGGAAGGGGGTGACAAGGTGACGTCCCTGCGTCGGAGGCTGTGGCGGATCGTTACCAAGAATTTCATCGATGGTCGCAGAACGGGCTGCCGCCAAGAAGACTCGAGTAAGGTTCGACTTCGAACGCTCAGGTTGCGTAATAGAAGTTACCACGTCTGTCTGAGCGATGTTTGTCCTTGAACGTTCAGGTTGTGTGAAAGCGGAGGCGACAGTCGTCTGTGATAGATTCGTACGACTACGTTCAGGCTGTGTGAAGGCAGTGTTGAGAACTGTCTTGGCGACATCAAGGACGGGAGGGTCGCTGTCTTCCAGCTTGAACTCCGCAGCTGTTGCAGGTTCAACGTTCCCCGTGGCTGGGTTGACTTTCCAAAAGCCAGGGAGGTCTCCGGGAGTACCTGTCCAACCGTTACGATAAACGACGTTCTTAATGAATTGATGAGACGTGTTTGGTTGTGTTTCCCAGATTGAGTGGATCTTGGTTGCGAGAGTTGACTGCTGTGTTCCTGATCTCCACATAATGTCCTCGCCGCTCCAAAACAGCTCGTTGTTGACAAAGATATCGAGCTTTCCATCAAGTGACGTGGTAGTTGAGTTGCCGCGGAGACGGACTGTAAAGTACTTCAGAGTGTCAGCTGTCAGTGGGACTGGGAAATTACCGACGACAGGTTCTTGCGATCCGATCCAAGAAGTCGAGGATGTCAGCACGTTTTGAGCCAAGACGAGGAGCCGTAGTTCACCCCCTTCTTGTATGAATTTGACACCGATTTTCTGTGGGAAACCACAGTACAGAGTGTAGAACTCGTTGAGATGAGTGAAGTCGTTAGGGATGTTCCAAAGCCAAGAGACTTCGACTTCCCTTTGATTTCCATTGAGGATTGTTGACTGCAGTGAAGAGTAGATTTTGGGACCTTGGACATTTGCGGATTCAAAGCGAACCCACTTCTCAGTTGAAGAAGTTGTCAGCTTCTGATGCGGTACGACTTCTATTCGACCGTTCGTCCACGAACCGCCGTCCCATTCGGGTCGAGCCATGAGTTCAGCGAGATCAGTGAGTTCGTCACCGTTGAACGACGTGAAAACAGTGCTAGCCATAGTGTTGATTCCAAAGTAGAGGGTCAAGGAAAGAAGGGAGCTCTCCCAGTACCTGTAAATTTATACAGGTACCGAGAGTCGTCAAGGGAGAGTCCCGACTTGGCCATCAACCGCCGGGGCCACCACCACCAAACTCGCCGTTCTCAAGGGAGATACGGAGATTGGCTTCGTCTGTCGGGTTAGACGTCAAGTCGACAGTGATTTCATTGTTCTGCCAAGAGGGAGTGATGTTGTTGATGGGGACTGTCGTCTTGGACAAGCTCTGGAATTGCTCGTTCAGAACGTCAACGATCAGGGAGTTGGCAGACGTGTCAGTACGGGTTGCACGTGTAGAGACTTGAACGTAGTTCACTTCGTAATTCGAAGCTCCTTGAGGGATGCAGATAAGCGAGTCGCCCATGCCTTCACTGTGAGCATACGTCGTATCACTGTCGTCCTGCAGAGCTGCTTGAATTGTTGCAGCGCCCGTAACTTCCCAGTCGCTGTCGTCGTCATCGACGGTAAATGCACGAGAGTTGACGAGCTGCGGGTCGGGCATGTCGCCAGCGGGAGTCGTCCAGTCGTCAAAGAGGATGGCATCCCTGATGAAACAGTGGGCTGAAGTTGACATGCTACTGGTGCTGACAGCAATTGTACTACGACCGTCAGCGTAATTAGAACTTGTCGTCCACATAGTGCTGGTCAGTTGATACACGAGCTGTCCGTTGATGAAGACTTCGGCTGCACCTGACGTGTCACTAGCATTAGACAGTCGCGACCTGATACGCATGACGACGTGGAACAAGGCACCTTGCTCAGCACGAAACTGCGGGAGGTCAACGATTTCCTTGCCACCAACAGCGTCCGAACGACCATTCGTAGAAACTCTCAACATGCTTGCAGCGTTTGACGGGTCGAGGTCGTCCTGCTTGAGAGAGAGCCAAAGGGACGGGTAACTCTGGTTGACAGAGTTGCTGTTGATCTGCATTGCGAATGGGTGCGCGTTGTCAACAGAAGCGCGGTCATCAAAGTACAGGAGGAAGTGGACTTCTGCTTTGGATTGAACCGTTGCAGGGTCAGACGATGCTGGTGCAACGTTGCGGAGGTAGCGGTTGTCCAAGGGAAGCCACTTTCCTGTACGTTCAGCAGTGGTGTGCTCAACGAGAGCTGCTGAGCCATTGCAAGTCCAGCTGCTGTTGTCACGGAGCTCTTGGGCGTTGTCGAAGTCGTCCATCGACAGCATTGATACAATTGACATTGGGAAAGTTCCTCTTTAGATGATGCGGTCGACAAGGAGAGTGAATGAAGGTGAGACCATGTCGTTCACGGTGCCGGTGATGACGTACAGGGATTCTCCTTCTGCGATGTTGACATCGTTGGCGACAACGACTGTCCCATTACCTGCGGTGTCGTACGTCACAGTACCGATGCTACTTGTTGCGTTGCGGATGTCCATGGTGGACGTAGCTGACGGGGGAGTCAAAGAGACAGCATGAACAGTGTTCTGTGCTTTGACCTTGATGTCGTACGGCAGTACGAAGCGGGCGACCTGTGTGTTGTCAGGGAGCACGGGGCCAAAGGAGAACGGAAAACCCTGCTCGGTGAGAGCTGTGACGTCAGCGGTGAGGCCAAGTACTGCTGCAGTGTTGTCGTCAGTCTCCTGTTCGAGCGTAGCAGTCAACGTCTGCAGTGACAAGATGTCGGCATCGTTGCTTTGAATTTGCGATTGTAGGCTCTGAACACGAGTCGTCAGATCATTGATGGACGAGGTGTGACTTGCGACAGTCGCGGTCAGTGCAGTGACGTTGCTGGTGTTTTGAGCAACAGCAGTCTGCAGCTGAGCCACGGAGGTCTGCAAGGTGGACAGCGTCCCATTGATCGTGACAAGCTGAGTGTTGAGTCCACTGATGTCATTGTCGTTCTCGTTGACAGCAGTCTGCAGCAGAGTGAGTTGATTCTGCAAAGCGGTCAACGACGTCTGCAAGGAAGCGATATTTGTCTCGTTTGCATCAAGTCGCCCGTCGATCGCGGTCAATGCTGCCTGCATTGATGCAGTGTCGATGTTGTTGACAGTCGTCTGCAGGACGCCGAGGTCAGTCTGCAGTTGCGTGATGGCCGCATTGGCGGCGTCGATTTGTTCTTGGAGTGTCATTGTCTGAGAAATGTTTCCTGCGCCAAAGTTGTCAAAAGCGAACCAGTTGAGGACTGTGTCTTCCCCTTCATTGACGACTGTCACTCTCTTTGATCCGGTCGCAAGGTCAAAAGAAAACACACGAGTCCCGGCAGTTGTTGATTCGACTGTCCCGGTCGCAGGGTCAGCGAGGACGACTGTTACTGGATTTGTCGAGTTCAGGAAGAGAGTTTCTGCTTCGATAAAGAGTTCGACAGTTTGGCCACCCAGCAACTTTCCTTTGCCGCGACTGTAGACTTTGTTGACGAGTGTTGCGGTTTGTGATTGCTCTTCGGTCGCTCGGCGACGTCCGAAACCATCGTCGTCTGTGCGGACGATCTGCAGCTTGTATGTGTGAAAAACAGTCATATCAGTAGCTCCGTTTAAGTATTCCGATCGTTCCGAGACGTCTGTAAATTGTAAGCTCTTCACCAAAAGAGGCTGGAAACGCAGCTTGAGTAGGAAACAAGGTTTGTATCTCTATATCAAACGGGATCTGCCTGACACCGACGACTCTGACACTGTATGCGCAGTCCTCGAAGGCGTAGGTCGACAAGTGGGGACCCGGCATCAGTCGCATCTTGAGCTCTTGAGCTTGTGCAGCAGCCGGGACGACGACGATGAACTTCTGAAAGTCAGCGGTCACAGGAAGATCCACTGTGGGAGTTGCAGAGACAAGGTCAGTGAGCTCCACTTTTGAACCGCGGAAGAATGCGTCACCCCTGAAGTTGTTTGACTCTTGGCTAGGCGACTGACCGTTGTCACTGAAGAACTGACCTTTCAAGGAGTGTCGCAGGAAGTGCAGCCGGTCTTCTTGGAATGCATCGAGCTCAGTCTGGTACTGGGCGTCACGGGCAGCATCGGCAGACATCGTTTCAACAGTCGTCAGAGGTACGTCGTACGCTGAGTACTGAGCAGCTCCCTGCTCCAACGAGTCGAGTGCGGGACCAATCGTTGCAAGGTGATCAAGGATGTAGCCGGATGTGAAGAGGTCACGGCAGATCAGACGACCGTCGTTCAATCGGGCGATGAGGTTACACACCTCGTTGAGTCGTACGATTTTGTCGGTGTTAGCTTCGTTAGGGATGTTCGCAGCGAGGGTGTTGTTCACCCCCTGGTTTGCCAGAGCCCAGATGGTTGCCTCAGGGTTTTCGTCTCTACCAACACCGTAGACGAGGTAGAGGCCGGGAGCGTCAAGGGAAAGCAGTACCTTTTGAGTTCCAGTAACTTGTGAGAGGTCGACCTTGACGATGCCAGGCTGTGCGATTGACTGAACGGTGTCGCCAGTCGTGATCGTGTGGACTTGGACGGCGGCGGACGTCGGGTTCCAAAGGAGAGGGCACTCAGTGGCAGCAATCGAGAAGTTCGTTGCTGTCTGCTGCAGAGGTCCTGCAAGTTTTGCGTTGAGGGTGTCAGCGTTGAGCGGATCGCCTGTGACCACCCCGGGAAATCGTGCTGTTCGAATTAGCATGGTTAAGTCTCCGAAATGCCTTCTGGAGTAGGCTTTGAGTGACCGTAGTCACTCTCGACCTACCCTAGAAGGTCTGAGAGGGTTACACAGGTGAAAGGATTTGAGGTCGGAAGAACAGTTCATCATCGATCTGCTCAATGTGGAACACCGGGCAGTACTTGATGCGTACCCCATTGGGCGACTTCATCACTTCGTTCGGTGACGCACCGGGAGCCCAAGAAAGATTGTTCGGGATTGTGAACGTCATTCTGTTGTTTGCGTTAGACTCGACAGCATCAATGGTGATTGTCACAGAGAGAGTGTTGTTCTCAAAGGACTGAGCGTTGAACGGTACAAACTCTGACAAAGAGAAGTTCAGCACAGGGTTGGGAGATGCGCTGGTGACTTTGATGCGACAGATCGTGGCGTCAGCTGGGACTGTGTACTGAAAAGACTTGGTCGCAAGAGAGACGTCGGTGTTGGTGATCTTGTCGACCGAGTCGTAATCGAGCTGATAGGCGTAGCATCCACGGAGTCCCATTGACTTCTGCTTGGCCTGACGTCGTGCTTCTTGGTGCAACCACAGAGACGCCGCTGCTGCCCGAGTCGACAATGAGGGGTCGGGAGCTGCAGTAACTGGAAGATCTGCACGGAGCATGTCGATCTCTGCAGACGACGCGGCGGTTGCACGGAAGAGAGTGCCTGCTTCAGGGGCGATGACAAGGACTGCATTGTTCTTGTGAGACTGGGTGACACCGTTTGCTGTGACGTTGAAGAGTTCGCCGACGACAGCGTGACACCGCTTTGCAGTAACAGCACCTGTGAAGGTCACGGTGGAGTTCTGTCCCGCCTTGATGATCGAAGGGGGAGTGGAGTCGTCTACTGTGAAGTCTTCGTTGTCAGTAAGTTCGACCCACTGCTCTGGGAAAGGCAGGAAGGCTGCGTGGAGCTCGTCGTTCAAGGAGTGGAGCACCCCCTCGAAAGTCGCTGGAGTGCCGGGCTGACCATCTTGGAATTGTGTAATCATCGCAGCGGGTACCATTGAGCTGAGTTGGGAGAAATGTGGAAAACGCCAAAGTCGTATGTGCGACGGACATCCCGCTTCAGGTTGAACAGTCGGAAGCTGACTCCCTCTTTGGCACCTGAAGGCAGTTGAACATAGACATTAACATCAAGACGAGTGGGAATTGGAGCACCCGCTGCTTCAGGGATGATGACCCTGATTGGCTTTTGATGCAGACCGCTGAATGGCGATTGCCCTTGAATGGCGTAGACGTTGAGAGTCTGAGCGACAGTGACGTCGGGAGTCCAGTCCAAAACGATGTCCAGCGATTTGTTGTTCATGTCAGCGTTCGACAGTTCGACGTTGTGCACAGGGGACGAGGACCCGTTGGCACTGATGGTGATCTGACGACTGTCACTTGGGGAGCTGTACAACCATGTGCGACTCTCGGTGTTGTAGCCAGGATCGCCGGGGAGCTTGGCGTCAAGGAGGACTGGGTCGCTTGTTTCATTGTTGTAGACGTCGAGTTCACCATGTAGCGAGGCGTGTGCAACACCTGCAGCGATCCATGCGTTGGCGTCGGGTGTGCCGGTGATGACGTAGGCGGAGTCGTCACTGATTTCGGCAATGTCGCCAGCGAGCGAAGTCTGCTGAGCTTGGACGTCTGCGACTGCTTGGTCAACTTCTGTAGGTGAGTTGAGCTCTGTGATCGTCCGGGAGTAGCAGGAGTCAAGACGACCAAGAGCATCACGGTGGACGACGTTCCTGACGCTGACTTCGGTCGCGTTGAGGACGTCGCGACGGAGCTCTTCACCATGAATCCTCGAAAGGTTCAAATACGGTGCAACACCGAAGGGAGCTGTCGTCCCAATGTTGAGCTCATCAACATTGATTGTTCCGAGCATCGCATTGAGCTGCGTCAGGATCGGAAGGATCTTGTCGGTGTACGTCTGATTGAAAGGTCCATTGATGTTGTCTGCAGTTGCAGCGACTGTGCCGATGCTTTCGCCGACACTGTAGTCAGGGATGGGAGTAATTGTCGGCATAGCGAAAGTCCTCTGCCTGTAAACTTATACAGGTATGTTGTTTCAAGGAAGGAGGCGGAGTCGAGATCGACCGGCGACACAGCGGGAAAGCATGTCTGCTGCACGGATGCTGGTGCCAGGAGGGAGTGTCCCTGTGTCGACAGCTGTGACTGTGTCAGCTGACAGTCCCGAAATTTCGAGTGTCCCTTGGGAGTTGGGAGCTGACAGCGAGTTTTCGATCAGTGACAGCTCAAACCAGACTCGGTCGTACTCAGTCTCTGCTGGGTAGGGTGGAGTTGTCACAGAGAACGTCGACAACACCGGGAAGTTCGTTCGAACGTAGGGCATTACACGAATTCCTCAAAGATTTCGTCGGTAGTCGGGTCGACAAGGAGTGGGAGTTCAGTGCGACGAAGATCGATGAGAAGTACTTCTTCGAGCTCTTCTCTGGTAATGTCAACTCCGACAGTCATTCGACGGGGAGCAACTCCAAAGGCAATAGTTGCTTGTTCGTACATTTCGTCAGCGAAGTCGCGGCAGTCGGCGTCTTCGTAAAGCACTGAGATGTTCATGGTGATTCTCCAACTTGAATAAATGGTCTATATTGATTGTGAATGAAAAGGTCATGGTGGGTCACTCAGGGTCACCGATTGCGGTACCAAGCTTTGACCTGATCTACAGTCGTCGTCTTGTTCGTTGTGAAACTACACGTCACAACTGAACGTATTGGTGAGGGTCGTCTTTGTGTTCCGTCGAGCTCAAATGACGGATCGACGTCAACAGAAGTCAAAAGAAGACCGTCAGCCCTGAAATAGCGCCCAATAGAGAGGGTCCACGTACCTTGGACATTTTCGCCACGAGCAGATCTACGGTAACCGTGCGGTGGAAGCAACGTCCCGTCCCTTGAAAGTTCAGGGTAAAGTAGGGCGCTCAATTCGTAATGATCACCAAAGACGTCAGGGTTGGCTTGATTGTTGAGCATACCGAAGATCACAGAGAGAGTGGCATCAGATGAACCCGTCCAGAACTTGGAAGTCAAGGAGTGAGCACGGAAGGACATTCCTTGACTACGTGACGCAGCTTTCTGAAGAAAATCAATGTCAACGGCACCTGCAAGTCCTTCGACAGTTTCTTTGGCAGCCTGCGCATTGTCAAGGAGACTTTGTCCTCTCACAGCATAATCAGCTGAAGAGTTGAAAGACACGGGAGCAACTTGGATACCAGTGAAAGCTTTGCGGTTGTCGCCAGGAGAGTTGAGGATCAGAGTGACTTGAAGATCAGGGTCGTCTAATGCTTCATCGATGAAATATGACATTATTAGTCGTCTCCTCGAAACTATACAGCGGTTGCCCACGCTTTAATAGCATGCGGGGCCACACCGTTCGTATCTGGATGATTTTTTACATTTGCTTTTCTAGCGGCTTCAGTTTGAGCTAACTGTCCGTTACTAGCGTAGTTGGTTTTGTTGAGATAGTTCGGATTATTTGCTGCATCAACTTCAAATAATTTTTCTTGTTCAAATGCAAGTATTTCTTCTGCGTCTGTGTCACCTGAAAACACCGCAATAACGTATCGCTTTCTTAACCAAGGGTGCCACTGATAGCTTTGGTCTGTTGGAGAACCCCAGTACTTATCTAAGGGGGAATTCTTTCCCCAACGACTTCCAATGTATTTTTTAATGCAATCGTCTACAGGATACACATGAGGGCATCGTCCAAATTTTTCAAATTGTTCGAGAGCAAAGTCAAGTTGCTCTTGGCTTTCGAAGATGACGTTATCAATCTGTACAGTCATGTTAGGTCTCTCCTTAGACCTATACAATTATACAGGCCTACTTGGGTGTGAGGGATTTTACGATGAACTCGGCAATATCCTTGAAGAATTGGTACTTGGCAGATCTTTCTTCATTGATCTCTTCTGCCGCCTGCTTCCAAAGAGTCGTGGCAAGGTAGAAGTCCATGCGGTCAACTTCACTTGGTTGGAGCTTCAACTCCTTTACCAAATTGAATTTGAGTCGATTTAGAACTTGTAGACTTACGAAACGGCAGTATCACTGTAGATTGGCTAGCATCGAGATGCATAGTCAAAGTACGTGATGTACCTCCTTTGGTTACAGTCAGTTGGACGGGTTCCATGCCATGGTGGAGGAGTGTTGTTACTTCTTGAAGTACAGCTACTTCGTCAGGGTCGAATACTTCATTGGGATTAACTTTCCCGTCACTCATCATCGTGATAATATCACCGACATCTGGGTGCTTTTTATGCTCAAGCAAGAACGACAACCACTGTTCTGTCGTGGCGGGGTGAAATTCCACTTGCTCGTCCATGATACGGGTGATCACAGGGAGTGCAGGTGCTTCGATGTCTTTGAATTCGATATCAGATACCGAAATAGGATCAGCTTTCCATCCTTCGATAATGTCGCTGACAACAAATTCGTTTGTGCCAACTGAGATTACTTTGCGGTAAAATGCAGCAAACAGGAAATCACCGAGAAAGAGGGATGAAGCGGGAGTACCATCAGAAAACTCGATACCACTAAGCACATGGCGATAAGCACTGGCTTCGTCTTGGGGTTCAAGGGAGAGTCGATCACTGACGGACGACATCTCTGCAAAGCTGTAGGGGCGGGTGAGGACACGGCCGGAGTAGAACTTTCCCTTGGAGGGAAGTTGCTCTGTGATGTCAAACCACCCAGGTTTGAGTTCGAGTTTGTCGGTCATTTTTCTCTCCTATAAGAATTTATACCGGTATATGTATGTACAGGTCAGAAACGTCCAAAGAAGTTTGCAAACGGATTGCGTTCTTCTTGACGTACTGCAGTTGCAGATGCAGGTGATTGCGGTGACGTCTTTTGGACACCAACGATGCGGAACGACAGTTCAAGTTGAGACAGTCCACCCTTTCCTGTGAAATCTGCTGAAGTAGATAGAGTATCTACAGGGATTACGTGGAATGTCGTACTATTAACGACAGGGGGTCCAAAGTCAGGTGTCTGAGACAACAAGTCTACTAATCGTCCGCGGATGTTCGGAATAGTGACAACGTCATTGAATCCAATACCATGGACGTCAGATCTAAATTGACGTTCAAGGTCTGAGGTTGCCTTTGCAAGTCTGTGGCGAATTTTGTCTTCAATTGGAGACGTCAACCGCGACAAAGTAGTTGAAGCAGCTTGTCGGAGGTCAGGGATATTGAATAGGGATTTGTCCGGGTCAAGGACTCCTCCAGGTATGGGTCGAATGTAAACTTCACTGATTGTCATTCGACGAGAACCAAAATGAGACGGAGCGGCTTTTCGAAGACCAAACGACCGTTCAGCACGCCATTGAAGCATCGCCTTTTCAAAGTCCCTGTTGGCAGTGTCGTACATTGTCAACTGGACAGAACGAGACTCAAACGACACAGACGTGGTACCTGGGAGACCTGGTACACCAGACTCAAGCTCCTGCTGATTGTCGCGATCAAAAGTCATGGCTATAGCAGGCATGAACGTGTCGAACGGGGGTGGCATACCCTCCAATCGGACGTCGAAAGCACTTGTATGCGCCAAACCATGAGCATTCACTTGCTGGCGGACGAGCCGCTTACTGATGATAGCCATGAGAGAAGTCCAAAGTGTAGTCATAGACTATGGTAGGAACTTCAGGAACCATCTACTTGTCTATTCCATTTGGGAACTGATCTGACTTTTCGACCAACAGCTTGCCTTGACCACTCTCAAGAGGTCATTTCCAGTCACTTATAGGCGA
>PDWI01001835.1_pt1 | contig 33053 bp, 33 predicted proteins | sample 1430891 | NCBI WGS metagenome assembly PDWI01 (sample SAMN01162508, study PRJNA174530) | Oral metagenome, whole genome shotgun sequencing project. | biome: Marine environment; feature: Marine mammal; material: Swab sample of the gingival sulcus; isolation source: swab sample of gingival sulcus... | reverse complement strand
ACAGGGCCCGACAAGGACCCCCCGAACAACCTCGATCGTTTCGGGCTGCAAATCTACAACCTTTATACACTTACACAATACTTTTATAAAGGTTTTTTTGCCTTTTTTATAAATAAAAACATAAGGAACTGAAAATCAACAACCTTTACAATGAAAAAATCAAAAAAAAACAGCTATTTAAGAAAGCCTTCCCCTTGAGGCAAAAGAAGGGTATTCTTAAAACGATAGCCCCATTTAAACCTTTAAAAAAAACCAAACGCATTTAAGGGGCTATAAATCAATAGCATACATATAAAACACCCTCTTAGGAATGCGAACCAGTATATTAATGTAGATGTTTATCCTGGGTAAGGGCTGCCCCGGAATGGAACATGGTGGACAATTACAACACTTGTCCAGGCACAGGGGGGTCTTTGGCCTGTGTAGGTTATACAAGAAACCTGAACGTACTACGAAAAGAAATTCCAGACCAAACCAAACCGTATTACGAAGTCACGATAGGGGTAATTGGGCGCGGAATAAAATTTATACCCGGAAAAGGACGAATTGAAATGCTCTGCCTTTAAATAGATACGTGTTTGCTGTACCCTGGCATTAACAAAAAAGTCCAACATAGGATAGCCCCCCGATTCCTCATTGTTCTGGATATAGAACTCCCCAAGAAGGGGGTTATAGGCATCCATCATATAGGAAGTGTAATACTTGAACGTAATACCTGTTTGAAGGTACATTGCCTTTTCAAATACTTCGGAAGAAAAGTAAAGGGTATTCCTTGTTACCAATTGGGGCACGTTGAGCACATCATTACTCTGTGAGACGTTCTGGTACATTATGGTATTGTTCAATGCGAAACTACCCAACCTCAACTCCTTATTATATTTTACCTTTAAATGGCCGACACTATTCGTTTCCTGGAATGGTTTTATGGTTGCCTGTTCCTGGTTCTCGACCATTTCCAGTGTTGGGTCCGCCCCAAAATAGGTGTAGTTATCGACATTGGTGTACTTCGCATACAAGTCGCCCCATTTACTGGAATTGAAATGAACCTGTAGGCTATTCACTTTTTGGTCCTCAAAATCCGAATTGTTCTGCCAGTTATAATTTTGATAATCGCTCTGGTACAACAAAAAATTATAGTCTGGCATCCTTGCTGATGAATGCAATGAAAACCCTATCTTATTGTCCCCATTGAATCGATAACTTGCCGATGCGTCCAGAATACTAGTGGTAAGATTTCCCGATAGGTTGTATTTGGCATCCCCTTTGACCATAAAACCACCTATTCGTTTTGCATATTTGGCCCCGAGACTTATCTCGTCCCCTCTTAATCGATTCTGGATTTTCCCTCCATCCGCAGTAACCAACAAACTGTTGAAATAATAATTGTAATGGTATAGGCTTATATTACCTTGCAACCTACCCAATGTGGCATTATAGAATTCCGCATTGAATTCATTGCCCATGGTCTTAAGGCTTGCCTTGTCTTTTATTGATGGATCAAAAACAGCACCGAAATACTCATTGGGCCTATTTTGTTGGAACTGGTAGTACTTGGTCTCATAATTAAAGGTATGCCCAATTGCCAATGAGGTCTTTTCCACCGAACTGGAATCCTTATTTGTTCCCAACAATTTATATTGATGGTCCAAATAGTATCGTTTCCCCAGGATCTTGTTCTCCCCTATATCCAAAGATGTGAATCGGGTATCAATACGTGACCTATCCGTATATTTAGGATTACCCGATTCGAACTGCTCCCCTGCCTTAACAAGTCCACCGTTCTCTTCCGTTTCTATATCCTGGGCGGCAATGTGGGCTCGAAAACTATAGCGTCCATCTTTGGTGGTATAATTTGCGGTTGACCTAAAATTACCCGATTGTGCCTGATTCAACTTATATTTACCCAAAGACCGAAACCCCTTGAAGCCCAGTGACAGATTAAAACGCCTTGAAGTATTAAAAGTTAGCAGGGCATCCAACAACTGACCTTGCTCAAAGGTGGTCTTAAAGAACAGATCGGACATTGGAGTCGCCACATTATAATAATCAATATCCTCAACCTCAAAATAATTATAATGTTTTGCCTTGGCACCTAATCGGGGGTATAATTGTTTTCTTTCAAAATCAACACCCAGCTTATTATAGGGTTGTCCAACATTTGCGAAAGGCATTAGTTCAAAATCATCCCTTCTCAGATAATTGTATTTGTATTCTTTTTGTATCGTAAGAGTCGTATCCAAGTAGGTAGTATCCCTTTGGTAAGAGATGATCTTATAATCCTTAATGGTGATTTCCCGACTTTCAGAAGAAGGGGGTTTTTTCCCACTCTTCCTTTTAAACCTTGCGGAATCATTTTTTTCGCCCGAGGGAACGGGACTTACCTGTGCCTGAAGCATAGGGAACCCAAATACAAATAGCAGTAGAAAGAAGTGTTTCATAGAATCGCTTACGCGACAAAGTTAATTTTTTTGTTTTGAATAAAATATGAAAATTTTTACAACAAATGCTTAACCAGTCATAGATTGTGCTTTAAGTGCCCTTGATTGAATCAAAAAAAATTATCTTCGCCTACCATCAGATTCCATAATTATGCTAAAAAGATTCCACCACGCCTTTGATGAAGTGGGTACCGATGAAGCAGGTCGAGGCTGTCTTGCCGGGCCGGTTACCGCAGCCGCACTTATTCTGCCAAAGGGTTTCGAAAACACCGTACTCAACGACTCAAAACAGCTTTCGGAAACAAAACGGGATTCCTTGAGACCTATTATAGAGGAAAATGCCGTTTGCTTTGGTGTGGCACATATCCAACCTGCCGAAATAGACAAGATCAATATTCTCAATGCCTCAATATTGGCCATGCACAAAGCCATTGACCAACTCACCTATGACCTGAAGTTCATCATTGTTGACGGCAATAGGTTTAAACCCTATAGAGATGTTCCCTACGAATGCATAATCAAAGGTGACGGCAAATATATGGCTATCGCTGCGGCATCCGTTTTGGCAAAAACCCATCGCGATGCCTACATGGCCCGATTACATGGGGAATTCCCCATGTACAATTGGAAAAAAAACAAAGGCTACCCTACCAAGGAACATCGGGAAGCCATTCGCAAATATGGCATTACACCATACCACAGGAAAAGCTTTAGGCAATTGCCCCAAGAGTTGACACTGAAATTTTAATAAAGTAACTTCGCACTATAAACTACATGAAATGAAATCCAGATTTTTTTTCAGCCTAGTACTCCTATTGGCGACAAGTTGTTCCAAACACCGAACAGCAAACACTTCCTTATTGGATTTCATTCCTCAAAATGCAGCAATAGTCATAAAAATAAACCATCTGGACGGTTTTAAAAACGACTTGGAGAACAATGGTTTCATTACCAAAGCGGAATCGTTCGGAGCCTATAAGGCCCTATTGGACCAGATAAGGCATCTGGGTCACGTAAGGACCGACAACGAATCGTTGTTGGCTTTTTCATCCCTGGACACCAAGAATTACGAATTCACCTTCGTCACACCCGATTCGACAGGTATTTTCGTTCTGGACAGTGTCCGGAATATCAAAAAAGAATCCTTTTCCATAGAAGGCCAGAATATCGACAGATACGGGATAGATGGTGATGTACTATATGTAACGACCTTCAAAGGACAAAATGCCATCAGCTCTTCAAGGGTGATCCTTGAAAATATCATAAAGTATTCGGGTACGTCAAAAGGCTCGAAGGGACTGAACAAACTTTATGAGGTTTCAAGTACCTCCAAAAATGCATCCATATTCATCAATCTGGAAAATAGCGGTCCCTTGCTCGATCACTTTACAAACGAAAAAGCCGATATAAGACTTTCCGAGTACTCGGACTGGGCACTTATGGATATCAATGCAGACCAGAACCATTTACACTTGAATGGCATTACGGTCGTCTCCGATCCAACCAAGAAGTTTGTGGATTTATTCGACAACACCCTCCCTTTGGCCGACAGGACAGCATCATTTGCCCCAAGATCGGCAGATGCCATACTATCCTTCTCCTTTGGTGATTATGGTGTTTTTGCCCACAACCGAGAGCAGTACCTTAACCTGGAATCCCCAAGGGACTCCCTACTCAACACTGTTGAGGAAATCGGCGTCATCTACAAGAACAACAACAAGGCCATTCTCTTGAACACTTATGGTTCGGAAAGGCTATCGGAATATATCTCACAAATCCAAAGGTCGGAAAGCGAATATCAGGGCAATCAAATAATACAATTGGGCAAACCGGATTTTTTGGATCGTTACCTAGAACCTTTGATTGACCATTATGCAGCGAATTTTTGTGCCATTATTGAAAATACTTTTGTTTTCGGGGAAAGCAAAGACATGGTACAGGACATAATCCTAAACTACAAAAACGGGTCCACCTTTGAAAAAACAGATACCTATGCCTCTGCCAAGGATGCGTTGGCAAGTGAATCCTCGATTCTTTTTATTTCGAATTCAAAGGGAATGCAAGAAGTTTTAAAGGGTACGACCACAAAGGAACTATTGAATGATTTTGGGAAGGCATCATTCGACAAGGATACCTTCGCCGCCCAAATGGTAGCGGACCAAGGGTTCTTCCACACTAATATCACAGTTCGGCAGACAGCAAGGAAATCGAAGATAAACAAGGCATCCCCTTTGTTCACTGTGCAATTCGATACCGATTTGGCAACCGCCCCCCAATTTGTCACCAACCACAACACCAAGAAAAAGGAAATTGTAGTACAAGACCAGGAAAACAATCTATACTTGATCTCCACCAATGGCGAATTGCTATGGAAAAAGCAATTGGAAGGACAGATACAAGGAAAGATCCATCAAGTCGATATTTACAAAAACCGTCGATTACAACTTGCATTCACCACCAACGACCAATTCTTGGTCTTAGACCGGAACGGAAAAGAAGTAAAGCATTTTTCAAAAAAATTCGAAGGAGGGAACCTTAATGAACTGGCTGTTTTTGATTATGGAAACAGGAAAGACTATCGCTTTGTGGTAACCCAAGGGAACAAAACCTACATGTACGACAGCAAAGGGAAAATCGTCAAAGGCTTTAAGTACGGCAAAGCGGAAAGCCCTATCCTGAAAGCCCCAAAACACATAAGGGTATCCAATAGGGATTATTTGATCTTTATGCTGGAAAATGGGGAGTTGAAAATCCTTAACCGTGTAGGCGATGTTAGGACCAAGGTAAACAGGAAAATAAATTTCTCGCAGAATGAAGTCTATCTGCACAAGAACAAATTTATATTGACCGATACCAAAGGGGTATTACACCAAATTGCGCCGAACGGCAAGTTGGGCACAACCAATTTACGACTGAACGATGACCATGGCATCGATGCCACCAGCAAGACCTTTGTCTATATGAATGGCAATGAGTTGGGTATTAAAGGGAAAAAAGTCGAGCTTGACTTTGGAGTGTATTCAAAACCCAGAATATTCTATATCCATGACAAAATATATGTTGGGGTCACTGATATTCAAAACCAAAAAGTCTATCTATACGACAGCCAGGCCAAACCCATCTCCAGTTTTCCTGTTTTTGGATCCTCACCCATTGACTTGACCGATATGGAGAATGACAGAAAACTGGAAATTGTAGTAAAAGACCAGGCAAACTCGATTATTGTATACCAATTGAATTAACAGACTATTTCCCAATTATACTTAATTGTAAGCCAAATACACATTTCTGTCTACAGAACATATCAAATTACATCGGATTATCAGTTAATCATCTTATCATTGTATACATGAAGAAGTAAACAATAATCACTTTTTAAAAATTACAATTATGAAAACAAGAACGTTATTAAAATCTATAACAGCTTTTGCCATTATTTTTTTCATAAGCTGTTCAAAAGATGACGGTACGGAAGGTCCCCAAGGGCCTCAAGGAGAGCAAGGACCCCAAGGAGAGCAAGGACCCCAAGGAGAGCAAGGACCTGCGGGAACCAATGGGGAAGATGGCCAGGATGGCAATGCCAATGTAGTTGCCAGTAAACTGATAGACTACGATTGGAATCTTGTTAACATGAATAAAATAAAAAGAATGGAGTATTCTTTTCCCAGTCCAATATTGGCTGCCGTGGGTTATACTTCTTTTCGTAATTTTATGGATGCCGGAGGTGTGTTTTTGGTATATGGTAAAAATTATGGAACAAGCAATCACCGACTATTTGATTATGAATTTAGAAATGGAGCTTATGAACAATATTATAGTGGCGGTACTGATAAATTGTACATTGAGCTTAATAGTATTGATGGGAATGATCTAGAAGATATAGAATATGACCCTGATAGAGGTAACCGTTTTAGGTATGTATTAATACCTGCTGGTGTACTGTTAAGCGGCAAAAGCGTTAAGAAGACCAAAGATTACACCAAACTCTCTTGGGAAGAAGTAAAAACGATGTTCAACCTAAGTGATGAATAGATATAATTTAAGTTAGCCTTAAATAAACGCTACTACTTTTGACCAGCATTCAAGGTCAAAGATGTAAAATCTTTCAACAATCATAATTTGGTGGTATTCTGCCAAGTGAGCAAAGTTAAGATATCGAGGGTCGCGGCCCTCGATATTTTTTGATTGACCTTAAATCCTGAAACCGTTGCAAAGGAATATCATCCAAAAAAAAATACTATCTTCGTTGGTCTCGACCGTTAGTCAAAGCTATGCACTTTTAGTGCAGGACCTTCAGCCGAAGGAAAAGGGGAATCCGGGCCGGTGGGTGACAATGGAACAGCAGATGGCAAGGCCCAGAACAGAAGGGTCGGATTTGTCAAAATTCAATAGAAACGAATTATCCCATAAATCACATTATTATGAAAGGAAGTTTAATATTATTTTGCTTGGCGTTAGGTTTGTCCTATACCCTACCGGCACAGAATTGTGGTAATTATTACCCTATGGTAGAAGGGGCCACCTTCGAGTACACCAATTACAATAAGAAAGGAAAGAAAGAAGGCATCGCCAAGTATAAGGTTTCCGAGGTCAATACCTCAGGAGATGTTACCAACGCAACAATGTCTATAGAGCTCGTCGATGAAGAAGGAAAGGAGCTCTACAAAACAGACTATAAGTTTGCCTGTACGGACAATACGGTATCCATAGATTATGAATCCTTGATTCCTAGTAGCACATTGCAACAATTCAAAGATATGGAGATAGATGTTTCGGGGACCGACCTGGAACTTCCAAATGATCTTAGTGTCGGACAGGAATTGCCCGATGCCAATGTTGCTATCAAAGTAAGTATGAATGGCATCAATATGAATACTACGGTAGATATGATAAACCGCAAAGTCGAAAAGAAGGAGAGTGTTACCACGCCAGCTGGCACCTTTGATTGCTATGTAATTTATAACGATAATAAAATGAAGGCCATGATGGTGAATTCAACCATGGGTTCAAGGATTTGGTATTCCGAGGGTGTGGGAATGGTCAAACAGGAAAGCTATAAGAAAAATGGAAAAATTATAACAAGTACGGTGTTAACGGCATTCAGCAAGTAATCACCCAAAACCTTATTGGATTTTAAAACCGGGGCATAGACCTCGGTTTTGTGTTTAGGTTGTTTCTCTTTTGGTGATCCTTCTTATACGGATATCTATCCCATACCTTTCCGAACCTTTGTTCAGGTCTTTTACCATGCAGCAAAGAGTGGTCATAGGGGAATATAGTATAACCGAATTAGGAGACCCGGATACTGTAGGTGCCATTGGGCCAATTGATGGTTTTGCCCGTTATGTTTCAATAGCCCCTTCCCCACTTTCAGGCAGAGGGGGAAATAGCAATAAATACAGTATAGATGGCATGCAGGAAAATGGAGTTGATCTTTCCAATTATCATGAGGTTATGGATTACCTCGGGATGGATTGTTGGATTTTAACTTTTCAAACATAAAAAACCGAAGTCTACACTTCGGTTTTTTCCTTTATTATTTCCGCCTCAAACAAATCTGAAAAATGTTTCAGCAATTTTTCTTTCACCCCATCCATTGGGACTTCCTTTTTGCCCAATTCAACATTTAAGGACGTAACGGCCTTTCCCCGGATGCCACAGGGAATCATCAGGTCAAAATAACCTAGATCGGCATTTACATTCAAGGCAAAACCATGCATTGTCACCCACCGACTGGCACGTACACCAAATGCGCATATTTTACGTACGAAAGGTGTTCCCACATCCAACCAAACACCGGTTTCCCCTTTGGAACGTTCCCCCTTTAAACCATATTCCGCCAAAGTAAGGATGACCATTTCCTCAAGAAACCTAAGGTACTTGTGAATGTCGGTGAAAAAATTGTCGAGGTCCAATATAGGGTAGCCCACTATCTGCCCAGGCCCATGATAAGTAATATCCCCTCCCCTATTGATCTTATAGAATTTCGCACCTTTCCCTTCCAAAACAGATTCATCGACCAAGAGATTGGCCATATCACCACTTTTCCCCAAGGTGTACACATGGGGGTGCTCCACAAAAAGAAAGTGGTTCGGGGTCGGGAAAAAAGTCCCTTCCCTTCTGTTCCTGATCTTTATGTCAAGGGTCTTCTGAAATAAGGCCTCTTGGTAATCCCAAGTTTCCTTATAGTCTTTTAAACCTAAATCCTGAAATTCTACATTCTTGTTCATGGGTGCAAAGGTACAAAGTCTTGTTGTTAGATCATTCCTCCAATTCGATCTCTATATTCAGGGTATCCGGATTTTTCATGTACGTCAGAAGATCAACCTCGTAATATAAAGTTTTCCCATCGGCACTAAAGGTGGCGGCACTTGCTGAAGAAGACTTGACCCGCCTAGGGAAATGGTATTCCAATTTATAGGTCGATCCCGAAAAAAACATCTCCACCCCGGCCAAACTATCTATACTTTGTTGCTGTAGGACACTATCGATGACCCTGGCCGTTCTTTTAAAAATATTCGCTTTGAACGAATAATCCACTTGAGTGGCCTGATTGCTCAAATTCGATGTCGGACTTTGTTTTTTTGATGCGGGACCTACGCTACTGGCTTCTTGAAAATCCCTGAAAATATCGGAAACCTCATCCAGATTCCCGAAATCACGGTATAGGTCGAATTTCATCTCCTTGGTCTCAGGGTTCATGACCATATGCATTTCAAAAGGTTCCAATTTTTTAAGATCCGCTTGGTCTTCTTCCGAAAGTGTAGCGATGCTATCCTTCTTTTCTTCTAGGAAAGTCCTAAATGAAATCGTGGAATCAATAGCTTTCTCCTTGCTTTTGGTCATTTCCTCCCCTAACATCCCCATCATCCCCGAACCATCAAGGTTGATGGATATCTTACCCGAGCCATCATCCTCAAGATAGATCCCTTCTGTGAAATTGCATGCGGAAACCAAGACCAAGAGCACGGGCAATGACCAATAACGTAATCTGAACATAGTTTGTTTCTAATTTGGATTATTGAGGATGACCAAGGCAGCTATAACTCCCGGGACCCATCCACAAAAAGTCAAAAGTAAGACAATCAGAAAAGAACCACAACCTTTTCCAATGACGGATAAGGGTGGGAATAAAATGGCCAAAAGCACACGAACCAGACTCATAGGTGTAGGGTTTTATGATCAATGTACCTATTCGACGTAAAGTTATCCATTTTGTTACACTTAAAACCTGGGCATTGGCACAAAACCAACATTCCTTACCAATGGATTGATAGATTTGTGCAGACTACCTATATTTGCAGCCTTAATAACGATTTTATGCAGCTTTCAGAACAAGAGACAATCAGAAGAGAGAAATCGGCCAAATTACGGGAATTGGGCATAGACCCATACCCTGCAGCCTTATACCCCGTAAATGCCCGGTCCAAAGGCATAAAATCGAATTATGGGGAGGGCAGGAAAGTTATCATTTCGGGAAGGTTAATGTCTCGACGGATTCAAGGAAAGGCTTCTTTTGCCGAGTTGCAGGACAGTGAAGGAAGGATACAGGTCTACTTTAACCGGGATGAAATATGTACTGGCGATGATAAGACCATGTATAACGAGGTTTACAAAAAACTGTTGGACATCGGCGACATAATAGGTGTCGAAGGGGAATTGTTCACTACCCAAGTTGGTGAAATAACGGTGATGGTGAAAACCTTCACAATGCTGAGCAAGTCATTACGTCCATTACCACTACCCAAAAAAGATGCTGAAGGACGTATTTTTGATGAATTCAACGACCCTGAACTTCGGTATCGACAACGCTATGTTGACCTTATCGTAAATCCATCAGTAAAGGAAACATTCGTAAAGCGCACCAAGATCACCAATAGTATCCGTGAATTTTATAACAAAAATGGATACTTGGAAGTTGAAACCCCAATATTACAGCCTATTCCAGGGGGTGCAGCGGCAAGACCATTCCTGACGCACCACAATGCATTGAACATTCCCTTATATTTGAGAATTGCCAATGAACTGTACTTGAAAAGATTGATTGTCGGTGGTTTTGACGGAGTTTATGAGTTCTCCAAGGATTTCAGGAACGAAGGTATGGACCGCACCCACAATCCTGAATTCACGGTTATGGAACTCTATGTGGCCTATAAGGATTATAATTGGATGATGGACACCACCGAACAACTACTGGAAAAAGTAGCCATCGACACCAATGGAACATCCAAGGTAACCGTCGGTGAACACGAGATAGAATTCAAGGCTCCTTATGCAAGGGTTCCGATCTTGGAGGCCATTAAAATACACACTGGTATCGATGTGGCCGATATGGATGAGGTCGAGCTGCGTAAAGCCGCAAAAGGATTAGGTATCGAGGTGGATGATACCATGGGGGTTGGCAAGTTGATAGATGGAATCTTTGGGGAGAAATGTGAGCACCATTATATCCAGCCTACATTCATCATCGATTACCCAAAGGAAATGAGCCCGTTGACAAAAGAACACAGGACCAACCCTGCCTTGACAGAACGTTTTGAATTGATGGTCAACGGCAAGGAATTGGCCAATGCCTATTCCGAACTGAACGACCCCATTGATCAACGGGAACGCTTTGAAGACCAATTGAGGTTATCTGAAAAAGGGGATGATGAGGCCATGTTCATCGATCAGGATTTTTTGCGTGCCTTGGAATATGGAATGCCCCCAACTTCGGGAATAGGTATCGGAATCGACCGTTTAGTGATGCTCTTGACCAACAATTCTTCTATCCAGGAAGTATTGTTCTTCCCTCAAATGCGCCCAGAGAAAAAACAAGTTGAATTATCCCTTGAAGAGAAGACCATATTGGATTTGCTGAAACCTGAGGCTGAAGGCCAAATGGATCTGGCAGCCCTAAAAAGCACCGCTGGTTTAAGCGGGAAAAAATGGGACAAGTCGATGAAATCCCTTTCCAAACATGGTCTGGTAAAGGTGATTGTTGAAGGTGACTCAAAGACCGTCCAACTTATTAAATCCTAAGTTCAAGGCTAACCGACACTTATTTTAAGGAGTGCCATGCATTGCCCATATACCCTGTAATGCAACATAATATACAGACCACATAATTTTGTATTGACAGTTTTTTTCTGTTGGATCCATCCAAACTTTTTCGGCTTGCCGGAAAATTGCCGTTTTCTTCCCTATTTTTGTCTTTTTTTACTTCCGTAGCCCTAAAGTATTTGGTTCTGGCAATGTTATATGTTAAAAAAACCCTAGTTTAGAGGGATATAATAAATCCTATGGCACTAGGCAGAAAATTAGGTCTTTTTTTAGGGCCGATCCTGTTTTTCATTATTCTGAACCTCCCTATGGACCTCGTCTCCCAAAAGGGGGATATGGTAATCGCCATTGCCTTATGGATGGTCGTCTGGTGGATCACGGAAACCGTATCAATATCAGTGACAGCCTTATTGCCTCTCATTCTTTTCCCGATTTTGGATATTATGCCTATAGGCGAAGTAGGGGCGAATTACGGCAGCCCCATTGTCTTTCTCTTTTTGGGGGGATTTGTAATGGCCTTGGCCTTGGAAAAAGTGAACCTTCATAAAAGAATCGCATTGAACATCATTAAATTGACGGGGACCACACCGAACAAGGTGGTCCTTGGTTTTATGATCGCCACCGCGACCTTGAGTATGTGGATCAGCAATACGGCGAGTACCGTAGTGATGCTGCCCATCGCCATGTCGGTAATTGGCCTATTGATCAATGACGAGGACGGGTTTACAAAGAATGACAGGAATTTTGCTTTGAGTGTGATGTTGGGGATTGGTTTCTCGGCCAATGCCGGAGGAATAGCAACGGTCATCGGGACCCCTCCCAATTCGGTGATGATAGGAATGCTGGAAAATGAATACAATATCGAAATCTCTTTTTTGAAATGGATGGTCATTGGCGTACCCTTTTCGGCAGTGATGATCACAATCATCTATTTTGTTCTCACAAAATGGATGTTTCCAAATAAAGAATTAAAATTCACGGCATCAAAGGAAGTGATACGAACAGAACTGGAAAAACTGGGCCCCATGGGCGGAAAGGAAAAGATGGTCTTAACCATTTTTGGCATTACCGTGTTTCTATGGGTCTTTAGAACATTGATCAATTCGATATTCCCAGAACTAGGCCTCTCCGACACTATTATAAGTATGATTGCCGCAATATCATTATTTGCTATTCCCTATAATATTAAAAACGATGATTTCATTATTGAATGGGACGACACCAAAAAGTTGGCTTGGGGAATATTGGTTTTATTTGGCGGTGGTCTGGCCTTGGCCAAGGGTATGTCCGTAAGTGGTATCGTTGATTTGGTCGCCAATGCGATAGCCGCTGGTGAAATCGGTGTTTTCCTTACTGCCATCCTACTAATATTCCTAATGTTGTTCATGACCGAATTAATGAGCAACGTTGCCTTGATCGCTGTTTTGGCCCCAGTCGTGGCCGGTATAGCCATTGGCTTGGGCATTCCTATACTTTATTTGTTGATTCCTGTTACAATGGCAAGTAGCTGTGCCTTTATGCTCCCAATGGCCACCCCACCCAATGCGATAGTATTCGCAAGTGGCTATATAAAGATCCACGAAATGGCACGGGTAGGCATTGTACTTAATTTGGTAGCGGTAGCCTTATTATCCCTTATGTTCCAATTTGTGGTACCTATGTTGTTCTAACCACACCCCCTAAACCACTAGGCTTTTTGCCATAAGCAAAGCCATTACAATGCAACAGCTTTATTTATTGGCTAATTCAAATTCCGATTATATCGGTCTGTAAAAAATGGAAACCCTCTATTAAGCAAGACCATATAATTTTTAAAATGTCACACCTATGCCATGGTTCTTCCCGGTTTTTTCAGGACAATCGGATTATTACCACTAAACGCAAGGCTCTCTGACCAAACGCATATTTCATATTTCTTCGATGAGCACAAAAACCAAACCACAAAAACAGGATATTTCACCATACAAAATGGTCAGTTGGCAACAATCGGGAATTTTAGGTCAAATCCTTTTTTATCTTTGATAGTATAATCAAAACCCCCAACATCATGTCATATAAAATCAAGAGCCTTATCTACTTTTTTTGTTTTTTGGCTACCACAACAATTTATTACGCCATGGACAATGAAAATCAAGATCCAAATAATGAGGGTATTGCCGAGTTACAACAGGTTGAACCCACTTCATTAGACATGAACAGCACACCCAAATAAAGCACGGAAACATCTTAACCTATAAAAAAGGGTATGGTTAAACCATACCCTTTTTTATATATATTGGTTTTATACGTTAATAAAATCATAAAACCTATAATGTAATTAAACCTATACCGCCCCAACAAGTCTTATTATCAAAACCCATTAAAAAAAACACATGAAAAAAGCATTCGTATTGGTTGCCTTGATAATAGGATCGACCGCAATGGCACAGAACAGGGGGAATTGCAAGGGAAACCCAATGAAGAACATGACCGTTGAGCAAATGGCCACTCTTCAAACCAAAAAAATGACCTTAGACCTGGACCTAACACAGGACCAACAAACCAAGATCCAAGCCTTGAATTTGGAAAATGCCAAAAAAAGAAAGGTGAAAATGGATAAGCGCAGGGAGTTGATGGATTCAGGGGAACGACCAACAAGATCTTCAGAAGAGGTATATGCACTTGAAACAGAACGACTCGATGCGGCCATAGCACATAAAGCTGCCCTTAAAAAAATCCTGGACGAAGACCAATATGCGAGATGGGAAACGCTTCAAAGGAAAAGAAGGGGGTGTACCAAGATGAGGGGGGAACGATTTGAAAGAAAAAAATAAGATTGGACTAAAATAAGCAAAGGCGCTATCTGCGCCTTTGCTTATTTTAGTCCATCCACGATATTCCCTAGTGCCTTTATGGTAAAATCCAGATCGTTGTACGAAAGGGCATCATTCAAGAAATAACTTTCAAAAGCACTTGGGGGCAAATATATCCCTTGACGTAACATCCCATGAAAATATTTCTTAAACGTATCATTGTTCCCTTTAGCCGATGATGGAAAATCCACAACAGGTTCAGCGGTAAAGTGAACCGAAATCATACTACCGAAACGATTGATCTGATGCGGAACCCCATTTGTTTCCAAAACCTCCCCCAATCCCTTATGAAGATACTCCGTTTTATCCGCCAAACTCTTAAACACACTCGGATTGGCATCCAGTTCTGTCAACATCGCCAACCCGGCACTCATTGCCAAAGGATTCCCACTTAAGGTACCCGCCTGATAAACAGGTCCGTCCGGTGCCAAATAATCCATGATTTCATTCTTTGCGGCAAAAGCGCCAACAGGCAGTCCACCGCCAATAACCTTACCAAAGGTTACAATATCGGCCTCTATCCCCAAAGCTTCCTGGGCGCCACCCTTACCTAATCGAAAACCGGTCATTACCTCGTCAAAGATCAACAAGATACCTTCTTGCATACAAAGTTCCCTAAGTCCCTTGATAAATTCACCCGAAGGAATTACACACCCCATATTCCCGGCAATAGGCTCAATGATCACGGCTGCAACAGCCCCTTTATTGGCCTTTACCAAATCCTTTACACTTTCCAAGTCATTATACTCCGCCAACAACGTATCCTTGGCCGTTCCTTGGGTGACGCCCGGACTATTGGGACTTCCAAAGGTAATTGCCCCACTACCTGCTTGGATCAGAAAAGAGTCGGAATGTCCATGGTAACACCCTGCGAATTTTATGATCTTATCCTTTCCAGTATAGCCACGTGCCAAACGTACCGCACTCATACAGGCTTCGGTACCACTATTTACAAACCGTATCTTATCTATATTTGGGACCATACTTACCGCCTGTTTCGCCAATGCCGTTTCAATCTCGGTCGGCATGCCGAATGAAGTCCCTTTCCTAGCATTCCCAATAACCGCCTCGATTACGGGTTGATAGGCATGGCCCAAAATAAGGGGCCCCCATGATGCGATATAATCTATTAGTTTGTTTCCGTCCCCGTCATACAAATATGCCCCTTTGGCACTCTTAACGAAAATCGGATCTCCCCCTACGGCTTTAAACGCCCTAACCGGTGAATTGACACCTCCTGGAATATATTTCCTCGCCTCGGCAAACAAGGCACTACTTCTCTGATAAACCATTATTCTTCTTTTGTTGATTTGGTTTGGACCAAAATTTCCTGCCCTATATCCAAATGGTTCGAATCCATATTGTTTATTCGTTTAATCTCATCAACAGAGATGGAATATCTTTTTGACAGTGAATACAAGGTATCCCCCTTTTGAACCACATGCACCTTATTCCCAATAGGTTTTGGATCCCTACTTGCAATTGTATTGTTCGGGCCAACATCTTTGTCAAATCTATACAACCTATACTTTTCTATAAGGTGTATCAACTTCTGGGAATATCTATGATCCGTAGCATAACCTGCCTGTCGGAGTCCTTTGGCCCAACGCTTATAGTCGGTACTTCCATAATCGAATAAAAAGGCATATCGGGCACGGCTAGATAAAAACTCGCTATGATCCCGATAGGAATACATCGGATGGTTGTATTTCCGAAAACACTCCCCTTTTTCATCATCGTCATGAAAATCATAATCACCCTGCCAACCTTTATGGCATTTGACACCAAAATGGTTGTTGGTCTTAACGGCCAGCTCCCCTCTGCCCAGACCACTTTCCAATAGACCCTGGGCCAAGGTAATGCTCGCAGGAATGCCATAAGCCTTCATTTCATATTGTGCTATTTCGGAAAACGTTTCAATGTATTCCCCAACAGAGCCAATTGAGAATCTCTGGAACTTTCCAGTATCCTTAGGAAGGGGGTATAACCCTTGGGAATCATAGGTGTTATCGGGTCTCTCCTCCAAGGTCTTGTATTTTAACCTATTGGGATAGGTGGTTCGCTTTTTGGCCTTGCAACCTATAAGCATAGTTCCTAGGATCGAGAATAATACCAGTCTTTTCATCATAGGTCGATCAATGGTAGGTTCTTCTTTTTCAATTTGGAGTTCATTCCTATAATCCCTTGTAGACCTCCTGTATGTATGGCCAATATTTTGGTTCCAGGCCCAAAAACATCCTTGCTGACCATATCAAGGATCCCATACAACATCTTAGCGGTATAAACCGGATCCAACGGCACTTGGGTTGCGCGCTTAAACTCATTTACAAAATCGATAAGTTCAATGGGAAATTTCGCATAACCCCCAAAATGATAATCCGTTTGCAATTCCCAATTATCCTTATCGACAAATTTACGAATATCTTCCTTTAAAAAATCACCTTTTAACGCAGGAAACCCAAATACCTTTTGTCCTGGTCGGGTCGCATTGATTATCCCCGCAATGGTACCACCTGTGCCCACACTGCTACAGATGACATCAAATTCCCTATCCCCTTCTGTCAATATCTCTTCACAGCCTTTAACGGCCAGGTCATTGGTGCCTCCTTCAGGCAATAGGTAAAAACCATTGAACCCTGATTTCAGATCAGCCAAAAATTCCTCCGTATCCTTATCTTTATAAATACTTCTCGGCACGAACTTTAGTTGCATTCCCATCTCTGATGCCTTGGCCAAAGTTGGATTGTCCTTCCACTTAAAGGCCAATTCCTCTCCGCGTATAATGCCCACACTTTTAAGGCCTTTCTCCTGGGCCGCACAGGCAGTGGCCACTATATGGTTGGAATACGCACCTCCGAAAGTCAGAAGGGTATCGAACTTTTCGGCTATGGCCTTGTTGATATTGTACTTTAACTTACGGTATTTGTTTCCTGAGATAAAAGGGTGGATCCGGTCTTCCCTTTTCACAAAAAGGGATATCTTCCTAGCTTCCAGTATTGGGAGATTTATTTTTTGGTTCTCTGTCTGCAAATGGATAATGTTCAGCGCCAAAGATATTTAATACAACTGAAAGGCGGGCGGTTCGCAATGTAATCCAAATTTTTCTCATTATGATAAGCTTCCCGCTCAAAACTTAGGTTTTGGTAGGCCTTATAGCTGTCAAAGTAATATATCGACCTTATAATCCATTCCGAGATATACAGAATATAAAAAGGAACGATCAATAGTTCTTTCTGCTGCTCAAGATGGATTCTCTCGTGATTTATGAGATAGGTATCTTCTTTCAGGGCATTGTTTTTCAAAAATATGAAAGGCCAAAGTGAGAGGCCTACATAGTTCTTGTAGAAAAAATGTTTAAAAACTAGAATCATAAACCAAAATAATAACGTCTCTATTCAAAGATAATTGTTGAGATTCAACCTTTGCCGAACATCCGTACTTGTTACCAACAAATTCGCCAGCATGATCTTTTTTATCAAAATCCCCGTAAAACAAAGGCTTTTGCCTTCTGAAAGGTAGACTTTTCAACAGAAACCATTAATTTTACAGAACATAACAAAAACCATTCCATCCCCAAATGAAGATAAATACCACACCCGAAGAAGGTGATTTTTACCTCTCAAAATCCGGCTTCAGGGTTTTTACGGCGCAATACCACCTAAAACGCGGCTATTGTTGCGAGAGTGGCTGTAGGCACTGCCCATATGGATATGACCCAAAAACGAACTCACAGTGACCACTAAGATATGCGGCATGATTTTTGAATATTGAACCTATGTTAGACTGCGTTAATCCAAAAAAAATAAAAGTTATGAAAACAATGAAAATTCCCGCACTACCGATAGTGGCACTACTTTTTTTGAGTTCCTGTGTTTCGGTCCGTGTTTTGTCCGATTACGACAAGGAAGCTGATTTCAACAATTACAAAACCTATGCTTTTTACAAAACAGGTATTGACAAGGCCCATATCTCGGACTTGGACAAAAAAAGGATTTTAAGGGCCATTGATTTGGAATTGGGCTCAAAAGGCATGGTCAAATCCCAAAACCCGGATATTTTGATCAGCATATTCACAAAAGAGCAGGAACAGGTGGATGTTTACAACAACTATTGGGGCGGCCGTTATGGTTGGGGATGGAGTCCTTATTACTGGGGCGGTTATGGTTTTGGATGGGGATGGAACAATCCGACAGTAAGTACACGAACACAAGGTTCGCTCTACATAGATCTGATCGATACCAAGAACAAGGAACTCATATGGCAAGGGAAAGGTGTCGGGTCTTTGAGCGCTACCAAGAACATCGAGAAGAGAGAAGAACGTATTAGGGAATTCGTTTCGGAAATACTGCAACAATACCCTCCCGGAAACACTTCGAAATAAAACAAAAAACCGCCAATAAGGCGGTTTTTTGTTTTGGGCTTGACCCTATGCAGGGCATGGCGTTGCGAAATACGTCTGGGGAAATACATTAACCAAATGGAAAATACCCTTATGAAATCGAAATAAGACAAGGGGGAGGAACTACCTAATCCACAAAAACCTTATCCAGTTCCCTAAGCCCATCAATGTCCTCTATATTCCTATCCCTATAGACCAAGGTCCAACCCATTGATTTTGTCAAGATATAAAATTTGGAAAGTTCACTGACCAATCTATCTTTGGCATTCGACCTTAAGGAAGAGGCCTCGACCTTCTTCATCAGGGATGCCTGGACATCCCTTTTTATCTTATTGTAATCCGAGGCATCGAAAGGGTTCAGGTAATCCGCCGTCACATCATAATACTCAAAATCAAGGTTCATCTTGATTTCTGGCTCCGGAACGTTCTTTATACGCAATATCCTGACAGATTCATCTACCTCAAAATCAATTCCGCCCAGATCATAAGCAACCAGAACCTCCGCATTCACAACAACCAAGGCCTTTTTATCGGCCGTGACCAATGCTCCAAATAATTCTTGGGAATCCTTATAGGTATATACCTCGGCAAAATGACCTTCGGTAACGATCAGTTTGGAAACGTTGTCGATCTCTCGTTGTATGAGTATGGTGTTTTCCCTTAATATGGATTTCCCCTCCCTATCGTCCCACCAAGAACGGGCTACCAAGACCAAAGACAAAGTGACCAGTGCACCGATTGATATTTTTTTCATAGTTTATAAATTCAGAACAGGTATTGATTCCTTAAAAAACGAATATCCCATGGGCGTACCCTATACTCGGCAAACGCAAACCACTTAATTATCGAACGTAATGAACGGATGTTTCTTTTGCAGCCTGGTAATCTTCTCCTGTAATTTTCCCAAAAACTTCTGATGCTGTTCCGATTCCGGATAAAATGGACGATGTCTTAAGCCTCTCTGTATCCCATCAATGCCCTCCATGGTATGCCGTGCCCTTTCTGAAATCCATACACCACTGAATTTTTCCCAGATATAATCTACGGCAAGATCATTCGGATGTACCAAATCGGACTTATAAAAACGATAGTCCCTAAGCTCATCCATCATGATCTCATAGGAAGCAAAATAATCCAATACCCCTATATAATCCTGCAATTGAAGTACTTGGTGCATCGCAGACAACAAATGTGCCTTGCTTCGTTGATTCCCTACAAACCCATCCTTCAGGTGCCTCACAGGCGAAATGGTGGCTATGATCCGGACCTTGGGATTAATGGATAGCAAAGAATCGATTGTATTTTTAAGGCTATCAACAATAGCCCCAATAGAAAGTAATTCCTTCGAAAAAGCTTTTTGGGACACCTTATGGCAGTTGGCCACGATCGAATCGGTTTCTATATGACGATATACCCATGCCGTACCCAAGGTAATAGACACGTGGGTCGCCATTGAAAGTTCTTCCTTGGTCCGGGTCAGGGCATTGTTCAATTTCAAGAGCAAGTTCCCTTTGGATACATCATCCAAATTAGAATGGGCATCAAAACAATGCCATTGTTCATTATGGTGGAATAGATCGCCCTTCGTATATTCTTCCCCCCGAATGGATCTTGAAATTAATTTTTCTATCGCTTTAGGGTGAAATAAGACCCCAAACGGATTCTGAAACGTCCTAAACTTAAAATAATCCAATTTAGCCCCCATATTCTCCACAAAGCAAGACCCCAACAGCAGTATACGACTATGATAATCGATTTGATCGGAGGCCTGTTGTAGTGGCACTTGGGTTTGGAGCTTCATGGTCTCAACTAAGATATTCCTTTACCTGGGCCAGTGCCTTATCGATCCCATCCGGGTTTTTACCCCCTGCAGTGGCGAAAAAAGGCTGACCTCCACCACCACCTTGTATAAACTTGCCCAGTTCCCTGACAATGGTCCCGGCATTCAGGTCCTTTTTCCCGACCAATTCCTTGGAGATATAACAGGAAAGAAGGGCCTTCCCATTTTGTTCCGTACCGAAAAGCAGGAATAGATTGTCTTTATTATTTCCCATTTCGAAGGAAAGGTCCTTAATACCCGCTGCATCCAAATCAAGTTTTTTAGCCAAAAAATCGACCCCTCCAACATTTTCCAATTCGGCCAACAATTCCCCTTTAAGGTTCCTGGTCTTGTCCTTTAAAAGTACCTCAACCTCTTTCCTTAGTTTAACGTTCTCTTTCTGTAGGGCTTCCACGGCCTTTACAGGGTCCTGGGCGTTGTTCAATAAATCCTTGATCTCAAAAAGGCGTTGGTTGTTCTGGTGGTAGTACTCTTTTACCGCATCCAGGGTAATCGCCTCTATTCTCCTGATTCCCGCTGCAACGGCACCTTCCGACCTTATTTTAAAATGCCAGATATCACCCGTATTCCCAACGTGGGTACCCCCACACAATTCGACCGATTGCCCAAAACGGATGGTTCGTACGGCATCACCATATTTTTCGCCAAATAGGGCCATGGCCCCTTCCCCAATAGCCTCCTGCATAGGTACATTCCTTTTTTCCTGGAGTGGTAATTGCCCATCGATCCTTGCGTTCACAAAATTCTCGACACTGCGTAGCTCCTCGGCGGTCATTTTGGCAAAGTGCGAAAAATCAAAACGTAGGTATTTGGAATGAACGGCAGAACCTTTTTGTTCTACATGGGGGCCTAGAACCTCCCTAAGTGCTTGGTGCAATAAATGTGTCGCCGTATGGTTGGCTGCCGTTCGTTGGCGCTGTTTCTTATCGACCACTGCCTTGAACATCCCAGAAGTATCGTTTGGCAGGTTCTTGGTAAAATGGACGATTTCATTGTTCTCCCTTTTAGTATCCAGAATGTAAAACACATCCCCATTGGGGGCTTCCAAATACCCTTTATCACCAACCTGCCCGCCCCCTTCTGGGTAAAAAGGTGTTAGGTTAAAGACCAATTGATATTGTTCCCCCTCTTTCTTCGAGGTTACTTTCCTGTATTTGACCAACCTCACTTGGGTTTCCAGCACATCGTAGCCCACAAATTCCTGCTCTGAGTCATTCATCAGGATTTCCCAATCTTCCTTGGCCACTGCGGAGGCCGACCTTGACCGATCCTTCTGTTCTTTCATGGCCTCATGGAACCCCTTCTCATCGAGTGTATAGCCTTTTTCCTCAAGGATCAATGCGGTAAGGTCAATCGGGAAGCCATAGGTATCGTACAACTCGAAGGCCTTTCTGCCGGATACTTTCCTTTCATTCGTCTGGCCCATCACATTATCCAATAAGACCAAACCTTGTTCCAGAGTGTGCAAAAAGGAATGTTCCTCTTCCTTGACCACATTCTCGATCAATTGTCGTTGTTCTTTAAGTTCGGGAAAAGCATCCCCCATTGATTCGGCAAGGACATTCGCCAAACGATACATAAAAGGTTCCTTTGTGCCAAGGAAAGTAAACCCATAACGGATCGCCCTTCTCAGAATCCTACGAATCACATAACCCGCTCCCGTATTACTCGGTAATTGTCCGTCAGCTATCGAGAATGCGACAGCACGGATATGGTCAGCAATAACCCGAATAGCGATATCGGCATCCTCCTTTTTACCATAATCCTTTCCTGTTATGGTTTCGATCTCACGAATGATCGGGGTAAATATATCGGTGTCATAATTGGACTGTACGCCTTGCAATACCATACACAACCTTTCAAATCCCATACCTGTGTCAACATGCTTTTCGGGCAAGGGCTCCAAACTGCCGTCTGCCTTACGATTGTATTGCATAAAGACCAAATTCCATATCTCAATGACCAAAGGGTGGTCCTTATTGACCAAGGTAGCACCTGATGTTCTTGCCTTCTCCTCTGCCGGTCGTATATCCACATGTATTTCCGAGCAGGGGCCACAGGGACCCTGCTCGCCCATTTCCCAGAAATTATCCTTCTTATTGCCCATAATGATCCGGTCTTTGGGTACAATGGCACTCCACAAAGCATAGGCCTCATTATCCATTTCAAGGTTATCGGCATCATTACTACCTTCAAAAACGGAAACATACAGACTATCCTTATCTATTTTCAAGGTATCGGTCAATAACTCCCATGCCCATTCTATGGCCTCTTTCTTGAAATAATCACCAAAACTCCAATTACCCAACATCTCGAACATAGTGTGGTGATAAGTGTCTTTCCCCACTTCTTCAAGATCGTTGTGCTTACCGCTCACCCTTAGACATTTTTGGGTATCGGCAACACGACTGTTCTTGGGCGTATTATTGCCCAGGAAGAACTCCTTGAACTGGTTCATTCCGGCATTTACGAACATCAAAGTCGGGTCATCTTTCATGACCATTGGTGCAGAGGGAACGATATCATGGTCCCGTTCCTTGAAGAAGTTTAAAAAATGGGTCCTTATTTCTTTGGAATTCATCTAAAATGCTAAGGTTTTAATAATTTCAACAAATTGTGCCAAACAATTTTTATATTTGTCTGTTCCCGTTAAACGAAAGCACAAAAATAGGATAAAATCCATTCATGTCTAAAGTAAAGTATTATTACGATCCGGATACACTTTCATACCGGAAGATAGAGCCTAAAAAATCCAGACGGTACCGTAACATTTCTTTATTTCTATTAGGCTCGTTTCTCTTTGGGTTACTTTCGTTGGTCCTATTATTGAACACCAATTTAATAAATACCCCAAAAGAGCTTTCCTTACAGCGTGAGGTCAGGAACTACGAACTGCAATTTGAACTTCTCAATAAGAAAATGGAACAGATCGAGGAGGTTCTGGCCAATGTAGAGGATCGTGACAACAATATCTATAGGTTGTATTTTGAGGCAAACCCGATTCCCGAAGAACAAAGGCGGGCAGGTTTTGGTGGTATAAACAGGTACAAGTCCTTAGAGGGTTTCAATAATTCTGAAATGGTAATCGCCACCACCAAAAGACTCGATATCATTAAAAAACAGCTTACCATTCAATCAAAATCCTTGGATGAGATTACCAAATTGGCCGAGGAAAAAGAAAAACTGTTAGCGGCCATTCCCGCAATACAGCCCATAAACAATGAAGACCTCACCCGAATGGCCTCTGGTTATGGCTGGCGTTCCGACCCCTTTACAAAGGCAAGGAAAAAACATTGGGGCATGGACTTCACCGCCCCCAAGGGCACCCCTGTCTATGCATCAGGTGACGGGAAGATCACACGGGCCGACAACAATTCATCCGGATATGGAAAACATATTCGAATAGACCATGGTTATGGATATTTAAGCCTTTATGCGCACTTGAGCAAGTACAACGTGAGAAAAGGCCAGAAAGTAAAACGGGGGGACCTTATAGGTTTCGTTGGCAACACTGGGCGTTCGGAAGGCCCCCATCTGCATTATGAAGTCTGGAAAGACAAAGAAAGGATCAACCCCATAAACTTTTATTATGGTAGTTTGACCCCTGAGGAATTTGAGATTATGTTGAAATACGCCAATCAAGAAAACCAATCCTTGGATTAATGTATATAGATTTACCCGAAAAACGATATTACGGCATTGGTGAGGTAGCCAAGGCACTTGGGGTGAACACCTCCTTAATACGTTTTTGGGAGAAAGAGTTTGATGCACTAAAACCTAAAAAAAACGCAAAAGGCAATCGCAAATTTACCCCGCAGGACATAAAGAACCTGCAATTGATATACCATTTGGTAAAGGAACGGGGCTTTACCCTAGAAGGTGCCAAGACCCATTTGAAGGAAGAAAAACAAAAAACCTTATCAAATTTCGATATTATCCAGAAATTGGAACATGTCAAGAGCGAACTTGTCAAGATAAAAGATCAACTATAAATAAACTATAACACGCACCACTATCATGAAAAAATGGTTAATCCCTTTGGCCATACTGGCCGTAATCGTATTTGGAATTTACCAATGGGCCGTAGGCTTCAACAATACCGCCATAAAGCTCAAGGAAACATCCACCAAGACCTGGGCCAATGTCGAGAGTGTCTACCAACGCAGAAACGACCTTATAGGCAACTTGGTCAAAACAGTACAAGGAGCGGCCGATTTTGAGAGAGGCACATTGAAAGATGTCATCGAGGCCCGGGCAAAAGCAACCTCGGTCTCTATAGACCCGACCAACATCACCCCAGGGCAATTGGCCAAGTTCAATGAGGCACAAGGTGGTTTAAGCGGTGCACTGAAAAGCCTTTTGGTTACCGTAGAACGGTATCCCGATCTAAAGGCCAATAAAAACTTTTTGGAACTACAATCACAGTTGGAAGGAACCGAAAACCGGATCAATGTGGCCCGTGACCGCTTCAATGCCACGGTGGAACCTTACAACAAACACATAAAGACCTTCCCAAATTCCCTTTTGGCAGGGTTGTTCAATTTTGAGGAACTTTCTTATTTCAAATCAGATGCAGGTGCCGAACAGGCACCCGATGTGGATTTTGATTTTAAATAGAACCGGATATGTCCCGAGTAGAGAATTTTTTAACGGAGGGGGAAGAGCAGGAAATCGTTAAGGCAATTGTCGATGCGGAAAAAAATACTTCCGGGGAGATACGGGTACATTTAGAGCCACATACAAAGAACAACCTACTTGATAGGGCCAAGGAAGTATTCCATTTACTGAAAATGGATAACACCAAGGAAGAAAATGGAGTGCTGATCTATGTTGCGGTAAACGATAGGAAATTTGCCATTTATGGTGATCGCGGTATTGACAAGGCCGTCCCTGAAGGTTTTTGGGACACCACTAGGGACACTATTGCATCACACTTTAAGGGCGGAAGGTTCAAACAAGGTCTCATTGAGGGTGTATTGAAAGCCGGAAAGGAGTTGGAAATACATTTCCCATGGCATCATGGCGATGTAAATGAATTGAGCAATGAAATATCTAAAAACTAGTTTACTTGTTTTGTCTCTTTTCTGGGGTACGGGTTCTTTTGCCCAGTTCCTGATTCCTGAAAAACCAAAAAAGGAAACCAGTGTTTATGACTACATTGGCCTCTTAAGTGAGAACCAGGAAAAGAACCTGGAACAAAAACTTATCCGTTATTCCGACAGTACCTCTACCCAAATAGTCGTTGCCATTATCGGTTCCACAGAAGGTGAGGAGATCAAATATCTGGCTACCCAATGGGGTCACTCCTGGGGTGTTGGCCAAAAAGGAAAGGATAATGGGATATTCATATTATTGGCAAAGAACGACAGACGCATTACCATACAGACAGGATATGGTATTGAAGGGTCATTGACCGATGCAATGTCAAGGCGGATTATCGAGAACCATATCATACCCCATTTTAAACAGGATGATTATTATGGAGGCCTGAACAGTGGTATCGATACTATTTTCCAAGTACTTAATGGTGAATTTAAGGAAGGGCGCCCAAGTGGCAATACCGGTTTTCCGTTAGAGGCTTATATACCCATCATCATTTTTATTGTTATGCTGATTATACTTTCCAGCAGCAACCGAAGGAACAGTGGTGGCAAAGGTGGCGGTAGAAAATCGGGGCTTGACCTATGGGATGTGATCATACTTAGCAATATGGGCCGTGGGGGCAGTTCGAGTGGCGGATTCGGCTCTGGCGGAGGTTTTGGCGGAGGTGGGTTCAGTGGCGGCTTTGGCGGGGGCGGCTTTGGCGGGGGCGGTGCTTCCGGTGGTTGGTGATTCCTTTATTCCGGACGTTTATGGTCTTTTCAAAATTACTTGGCAAGCAGTGACTTACATACCTAAATCAAAAAATATGGCCTTAAACAAAGTCATTGTCTGCCTGTTACTATGTATAGGTCTTGGTTGCAACGAGGATAGGGTCGATTGTGCCACCGTTTCATGTCTTGGTGCCCCTTCAATCGGATTGAAGATCATCTCTGATAAAGCCGATATTCTTTCCGAAGGGAACTATTCCTTGGAAGATCTGTCCATAGAGGGGGATACAGCAGGGAACACAGGTCTCTCCTTGGAGCCCGACCCTTACTCCTCCCTTGGCCGAATACTTTTTATCCAAGATCCTGATTGGGCCGAAGGCCGGTATTCATACAGGTTGCTTATCGGCAATGGTATACGTCTTCAACTGAAAGCTACTTTCATTGAATTAAAGGCTGTGGATAGTTCTTGCTGTGGGGATGTCCCCTTTCTACAAAATCTGGAAATTGATGGAACATCCCCACCAATGACCAATGGTATTTTTATTATCTCGATCGACTAGGATCGATCCAGCTATTTCTTTCTCAGGAAGACCATGATAGGCACCCCGGTAAAATCAAAATTATCCCTTAGTTTATTCTCTAAAAACCGCTTGTAAGGTTCACGTACGTATTGTGGCAGGTTACAAAAAAATGCAAATTGCGGATAGGGCGTTGGCAATTGGGTACAAAACTTGATCTTTACGAACTTACCCTTATAAGCAGGAGGTGGATAACTTTCAATGATCGGCAGCATTATATCATTGAATTTGCGTGTAGGTATTTTTGTGTTACGGTTATTGTACACCTGTACCGCCGTTTCTATTGCCTTATAGATCCGCTGTTTGGTCAGTGCGGAAATGAAAAGAATGGGTACATCGGTAAATGGTTCAATGGCCTCTTTTATCTTTTCGGTATATTGTTTCATGGTATTGGTTTCCTTGCCCTCTACCAAATCCCATTTATTCACCAAGATCACGATTCCTTTATTGTTCCTATGTGCCAGCCAAAATATATTGGCCACTTGACCATCGAAACCTCTTGTGGCATCCAATATCAAAAGGCAGACATCACTATGCTCAATGGCGCGCACCGAACGCATGACCGAGTAAAACTCCAGATCCTCCTTGACCTTTGCCTTTCGACGTATTCCTGCCGTATCGACTAGATTAAACTCAAATCCAAAACGATTGTACTTGGTATCGATACTATCCCGCGTAGTACCCGCAATATCGGTAACGATATACCTTTCCTCCCCTATCAAGGCATTGATAAAGGATGACTTTCCCGCATTGGGCCTACCAACAACGGCAAATCGTGGCAAATCATCTTCCTCCTCCTCATTTTCGGGCAGGACCTCTACCAAGGCATCGAGCAACTCCCCCGTGCCACTACCGTTTATACTTGATAGTAGATAATATTCCCCTAATCCCAATCCGTAGAATTCCACGGCATCCTCAGCACGTTTTGCATTATCTACCTTATTTATCGCCAAAAATACGGGTTTGTTCGCCCGTCGTAACAATTTGGCCACATCCTCGTCCATTCCTGTGACCCCAGTTTCGACATCCACCATGAAGATCAATGCATCGGCCTCTCCAATGGCCAATTCCACCTGTTTATCGATTTGTTGCTCAAAGACATCGTCGCTCCCCAGTACATATCCGCCCGTGTCTATCAAGGAAAACTCTTTACCGTTCCAATCGCTCTTGCCATAATGCCTATCACGGGTTACCCCACTAACAGCATCAACAATTGCTTCCCTTCTCTGGATCAATCGATTGAAAAAGGTCGATTTCCCTACATTAGGGCGTCCAACAATAGCTACGATAGCGCTCATACAACTTTATTTTTGCGCAAAGGTAGCATTATTTAACCTTCAAAAATCCATAATGAATACCAAATGGGCAGATATCATCCGTAGTTATCGGATATTTCAACATATAGTGCGTTGCCGCCCCCCAATTTAAAAGGCTATGGAGTACTTATATACTAAGGGTGTGGTTTGTTTTGGAACAAAATATAAAGGACACCTACCGGGAAAACAATACCGGAATACCCGGAAACAGGTTAAAAAAGGAAATATGTTATACTTCGACCTCCTTAAGTTTATCCTCAATGACCGGGAGTACCTTAGCCTGTTCCATTTTCCTGACGAACCTTGCCGGATTCCCCACCCACAGTTCACCTTCAGGAACATTCTTGGAGACCACACTTCCCGCTCCGATCATAGAGCCCTGACCAATGCGGACCCCTCCAAGAACTGTTGAATTAGCACCGATAGACGCCCCTTCCTCTATAATGACCTCTTGATATTCATCAGGGTAATTCTTGGATTTCGGATATTTGTCGTTGGTAAACGTTACATTCGGGCCGATAAAGACGTCATCCTTTATCCTAACACCATCCCAAAGATAAACACCGCACTTAATGGTCACATTGTCACCGATTACAACATTGTTCTCAATAAACGTATGACTGTTTATATTGCAATTACCGCCAATTCTTGCTTTTTCCAAAATCACACTGAATTGCCAAACTTTGGTCTTATTACCAATATTCTTGGTATGGACGTCTGCAAGGGGATGGATAAAAACTTCCTTATCCTGGGTTTTGACCTTATTGGCGAAATCATTTTCCACAATCGTTCTACCATTGCTTTCCAAAAGACGACCCATTTCAACATTCGTTATGGAAGGATGGTAAAAAGCTATAAAGTTAAAATCGGGAACAACCCTTAACACCCTATCAACCAAACTCCTTCTTTCCATATTATCCATTGCAGCTACAATACCACCATAAATATTGTACCTGTCCATCAAGTACGGAAGATCATGTTCATTTCCCAGGATAGGGTAACCGTTATGATTCCTGCCTTTTTTGATAAAAGAATCAACATAACCAATAAAATTGTAATCTCCCTGATTCTTAATGCTGTCCAATATCGTATCTTGGTGGTTCAACACCCCGATTATAATTATATTCTTCATTTCAAATAGAAAATTTTGGCGTTTCATCGACAAAACAAAACATTTTATCGATAATCAAATATAGAAAAATACTGAATACGAACACAAGGTTTCTCTTTTTTTATTTAAATTGACCACCCATCAATATAATTATGAGCATTTTACCCAATGAGATAGTATTACGCCCAAGGTTCCAACTTCAAGTGGAACAGACCAAAGAATCTATTTTAGATGCTTTTGGTCATATAGACCAACCCCCTTTTGTAGTGAAACGAATGGATGACCATATCTTTATAAAATTCAATGCGGATATAGTCCATTTTTGGTCACCGCAATTACATTTGGAAATCAACGATTCGGAGGAGGGTGGTAGCAGGATATATGGTTTGTTCGGCCCCAGCCCTACCCTATGGACCCTTTTCATGTTCCTACATTTCGGGGTTGCCGTTATCTTTGCCGGGTTATGCGTTTGGGCCTATTCAAGTGCTTCCCTGGGCAGACCGATAGGACTACAAATCGGCCTTATGTTCTTTATGGTACTCTTGTGGTTTGTTTTTTATGCTCTTGGTAGGGCCGGGAAGAAAAAGGGAAGGTCCCAAATGCAGGAGCTGAATGATTTCATGAAAAAAACCCTTAGGCAATAAACCGCCCAAGGACTTTTTTGGGATTTTGCAAATCTTATCGGTGGGTGTGGCCCATGGCTTTAGTTGTAACCAAAACGTTTTAATTGCCGTGCATCGCTTCTCCAGTTCTTATTTACCTTAACGTACAATTCAAGATGTACTTGTTTCCCGAAAAACCTCTCAAGGTCCTTACGGGCCTCGACCCCAACACGTTTCAAGGCACCTCCTTTATGCCCTATGACAATCCCTTTTTGGGAATCACGTTCAACCATGATGACCGCCCTCATGTGGATAATCTCGGGTTTCTCGAAAAACTCCTCGGTCTCGATCTCAACGGAGTATGGAATCTCCTTCTTGTAAAAGAGAAGTATTTTCTCACGGATGATCTCATTTACGAAAAACCGTTCAGGCTTATCGGTAAGCTGGTCCTTAGGGTAATACGCCGGTGATTCCGGAAGCAATTCGAGGATTCGTTCGAACACCCCTTTGACATTGAAATTATTCAATGCCGAAATCGGATAGATCTCGACCGTTGGCAATTGGCTTTGCCAATACTGTACCTGTTCTTCCAATTCCTCTTGTGTTGAAGCATCGATTTTATTCAACAAGAGTAAGACCGGTATTTTACTGTTCTCTATTTTTTCGAGAAACCGCCCATCCTTCAATGCCTTCTCACCTATCTCTACCATATAAAGCAGTACATCCGCATCCTCGAATGCGGATTTCACAAAATCCATCATGGATGTTTGCAGTTCGTAGGCCGGTTTTATTATTCCTGGGGTATCCGAGAGGACCATTTGAAAATCATCCCCATTGACAATACCTAAAATACGGTGTCTTGTTGTCTGTGCCTTTGAGGTTATTATAGAGAGTTTCTCACCTACAAAGGCATTCATCAAGGTGGACTTGCCCACATTGGGATTCCCAATGATATTCACGAATCCTGCTTTATGTTTTGCCATTCTTTTTTAAATTTTTAAAATACCCATTTGCCGCTTTATTCACTTTAGGCGCCAATAACAATACGGCCATCATGTTCGGGATCACCATTAACGCATACGATAGGTCGATTAGGTTCTTGACCAATTCCAAGGAGGCCACAGCTGCAAAAACGATCATGATCACAAAGTACCAATTATAGAGTTTCCCGATTTTAGCGTTCGTAAGGAACGACAAACACTTTACACCATAATAGGAATAAGTGAACAAGGTCGAAAATGCAAATGCGGTCACGATCAACATCAATAAGCCATCACCAAAACCATAAAGGGTCGTTTCGAAAGCCAAAAGGGTCATTACGATACCGCTATGGTCTTCCGAATAGGCACCACTAAGGATGATGACCACCGCTGTAAAGGTACAAACCATTATGGTATCTATAAAGGGCCCCAACATAGCTACCAAGCCTTCCTTTATAGGGTTATCGGTCTTGGATTGGCCATGGTACATTGGCGCACTGCCCAGACCGGCCTCATTGGAGAACATGGCCCTACGGACCCCTATTATCACCAAGCCCCAAAACCCACCTGTAACCATAGTGTCAAAATTCCAAGCCTCCCTAACGATCATCTGGAGTGACGGGACTACCTGGGAGGCATTCAATACCATGACCACGACCACGGCAACCAGATAAACCGCCACCATAAATGGCACAATGGCCGAGGCCACCTTCGCGATCTTTGTCAACCCTCCAAAAATAACCAAGGAAGTAACCACTGCCAGGACCAAGCCTATGGTCCATTTCCAATTAACATCACTCATTCCATATATGGTTCGTGATGGTTCTATCACACTCATAAAGGTTTCCGTGAATTGATTGGCCGTAAATACCCCTAGGAAGCCGAACAATCCGCAAACGGCAAAGAAAACGGCCAATGGCCTTGCCTTTTCACCCAAACCTTGGGTTATATAATACATTGGCCCTCCTTGTAGATTGCCTTGGGCATCGGTCTTCCTAAACATTATGGACAAACTACAGGAATAGAACTTGATACACATGCCTATCAAGGCGGTCATCCATATCCAAAAGACAACACCGGGACCACCATCGTGAATGGCAATGGCCACTCCCGAGATATTCCCCAACCCTACCGTGGCCGCAACCGCTGCCGAAAGTGCCTGGAAGGAGCTAACATCGCCCTTGGCGTTCTTACCATCATACCTGCCCATAGTAATGGCTATCGCATGGCCAAAGTACCGATAAGGCAACAGTTTGGAATAAAAGACAAGGAAGAGTCCGCCAAGAATAAGAAGAATGAACATGGGCCATTCTGTATAGGGCAAGATACTCGCAATAAGATTATTGATAAGATCCATGGGCTATAAAAACCCGAAGATATAGTTTTTTAAGAGTTTTTACAGAAGAGCGGCACTAAAAATATTATACCAACAAGTTTTGATTATACCAATAAACCGTTGTATATTTGTCGCCCGTTACAAATAGTAGCCTTCTTCTTGTCGGTGTCATGAGCCGAGGTTGCAAAACAAGAAAGGAGAAACCCATATCGCGGGGTAGAGCAGTAGGTAGCTCGTCGGGCTCATAACCCGAAGGTCGCTGGTTCGAGTCCAGTCCCCGCTACTAATAATCAAGCAGTTACATTGAATGTAGCTGCTTTTTTATTTTCACCTAAAACAATTTATCCATTAAAATTTATAACCTCATAAACAGAATTATTGAAAAACTTCAAAAGGCCAGGTAGTTTAGCTAATTAGAACTTAATTTAGTGCAAAACCTGTCCTAAAGATCGGGGTATCTACACTTTTTCCATTTATCAATTTCAAATCTTGCACTATCATAATTTGGACACCAGTTTTCATTGCTATATTTCCAATCTCTGTGAATAGTATCATTTTTTATATCTGCGGTATAACCGGCAATTTCAATTCTACGGATGAATTCTTTTTCAAAATCATCTGTAATATAATTTTTCACTCCTTTTTTAAATATAAACCCGTTGTGCATTATGATTTAAAAGGAGAAAGTTGTTCATTTTACTGATAATCAGTAATTTGTTTTAGCTATAAAACATTTATAATGAACAACT